>SERZ01000948.1_pt1 | contig 18012 bp, 14 predicted proteins | sample 3171461 | NCBI WGS metagenome assembly SERZ01 (sample SAMN06051861, study PRJNA518727) | freshwater metagenome | biome: subpolar coniferous forest; feature: holomictic lake; material: water; isolation source: holomictic Lake 227, 6 m depth | place: Canada: near Kenora, Ontario | collected... | reverse complement strand
AGCAAATTCCAACTCACAACATAGACTTCGCCGATGGCGATTAGCCATGGCGGTGCAACTTGTCGAGAAAACTGACGACGGCCTGTGCGACAATCTCGCCAATAGTCATGCGGCTGGTTTGGGCGTGTGACCGAAGCCGCTGTACGACATCCGCCGGTATTTTGATGGTGATTGGAATAGAAGGTGAAGCGACCAAGACTGGCGCATCGATTCCCTGCGCTTCCTGAAGATACCGGTATGCCTGTCGGCGCGACAAGCCAAACTGTTGGGTCAAGGCTTCGGCGGCTTCGGCCAATGGGCAGCCCTGTGCCAGCAAGTTGAATTCAGAATAGTTGTCGCCTCAAATTTTAAGAAAAAATATTAAAGATATTCAGCAGGCTTCAAGGAACAGGCATTGGTAAAGGTTTACAATCGTGGCAATAAACAAACGATTCAGTCCGTCACTGACGAATTGAACATTAATACGACAATCGTGCAGTTAGTCATTGTAAAATTAGTTGTTCGGCGACAATTACTGGACAGTTAGTATTTGACGCAGGGATTGCCTCGTTAATGACAATCTTCACTTATTACGCTTTCCTTTTTATGCTACATACTTAAAACAAGGAAACTTCAGATAACAAGACCAGATATCAAGATGAACACACTCACTCTCGCTAAAATTCATACCGATATTATACTCGCGTAAAAGCCATCCGTGACGACTATTTCGATTGGCTATGCGGATTGGGTTGCAATGGTTGTTGCCACCGACTTTCCGAAATACCATTACTCACAAAGGTGGAATGGGATTTATTGAAGGAAGGACTGCCTGCTCTGCCTTCGGAGCAACTTCGGGAAATCGGCCAGGACATCGCTGCATTGATCAAGCAGACATCGCGTCCCATTGTCTGCCCGATGCTGAATAGATCGGCTGGAGCCTGTCGGGTTTATGCTCATCGCCCGGTAGCTTGTCGTACCTATGGGTTCTACGTCCAGCATGACAAAGGGCTTTACTGCAAGGACATCGAAACACGCGTGGCAGATGGCGATTGAGCTGAGGTAATCTGGGGCAATCAAGATGCTATCGACCACCGTCTTAGGGGCCTGGGTGATACCCGTGAATTGACCGAATGATTCACGCACTGGCAGAATGGCGTTTAATTTATGACAGACAATAAATAATGGGCTAACAACATGAGTTCAGTACAGCTAATGCCGGGTGACGTTCTCGCTTTTTGGTTCGAAGAGATCACTCCCAAACATTGGTGGGCAACATCCGACGACCTGGATCGGCACATTAAGTCACGTTTCGGAGCCCTGCACTATGCAACCAAAGACTGTGATCTTTATGGTTGGCGTGAGTCAGCCAAAGGCCGATTGGCCGAAATCATTATTCTCGACCAGTTTTCACGTAATATCTACCGCAACCATCCAAATGCCTTTGCCTACGACAGCCTTGCGCTGGCTCTGGCGCAAACAGCGGTTGCCGTCAATGCCGACCATGAACTCGACATTAACCAACGGGCCTTCTTGTATATGCCATACATGCACAGCGAATCGCTGATTATCCATGAAGTTGCGATTACACTGTTCAGCCAACCAGGTATGGAAGCAAACCTACAGTTCGAGCTTCGACACAAGGAAATCATCGATCGTTTCGGCCGTTATCCGCACCGCAATAAAATTCTTGGTCGCATATCAACACCCGAAGAGATTGGTTTTTTAAAAACAGCAGGCTCGTCATTTTGAAAAAAACCTCAATACCGGTCATCAAAATTTATAGTATTTTTAAGGTGATCACGGACGGCACTCGACCCCTATGGATAGTGCCCAACTATCGCGGCCTGGAATGCGCGTCGATCTGCTCCTGACATTTTTGAACTCGCTAATTTTAAGTCTTCGATTTGAGATACACTCAAGGGCAAGAGTGAGGTTTCAGTGGTGGATTGCAAGTTCGTACTCAACAGGTGAAATGATGATGGAATTCTATCCTAAATGGGTAAAATATTCTTCGGAAATCACCTTAGTACTCTAAATCCACTGGATGTGGCTTCCTACGTTTCAGTGAAAAATTGCTTTTCCCCTCAGTTGCCGGATAAAAGCATATCACGAAGATAAACGGTGGTTATGCAGTACGTATTTTTATGTTATTTTGCGTCGAAAATTTGCCATCTAAGGGTGTTAATCAACAAAAGACTCCAAAGTTTTACAGGAATTTTCTGAATGCCTTATGCAGAAAGGCTTTCAACTTATTTTCAACTTCTCAAAAGTAGCCCGTTCTGATCGTAATTTTTAGGAGATTTAAACTGCCAGACTTTTTCGTGCCAAAAATAAAGAGTTTGTCTTAGATATAGACCGACGTAGAAGCTCATAGAGCAACGCTATCTCAGTACTTAGGCCAATGGTATCGCTAGCTTGGCCGCATGACCAACAATTACGATCGCTTATAAAGCCTGTGAAACTTTAGAGCCTTTTGTTTATTAATAAACCACAAAAGCAGGTTGAAAGTCTTTGCCTGCATTTTTAACAGGATTTATGAAGCAGGCAGAAAAGTTGCGGCGGGGTTTAAAGAAATAATGCGAAGTGTATTTGATAAGTATCTGAGGCAATGGAATTATGTTGCCATTCCTGATACGTTAATTTCAAAAGTTGCCTAAGTTATTTTATGCACGCTCCTTACTTGATTGTATTTGATATGAACTGAATAATATTGATCATCTGGTTTGGATAAATGCCGAGCCAGATCAGTAGGAGACTTAAAGCGGCGAGTATTACCTTGGAAATCCACTGGCTGGAAGACTTCTCGGTTTTAATCATCGTTGCCTCGACATTCATCGACATCACCACGATGATTTTCAAATAGTAATAAAGCCCGAGACCGCTTCCTATGATAATAGCGACTAACAGCTCCCACAATCGACCATCTGTTGCGCTGGTAAAAATATAGAATTTACCGATGAATCCGGCTGTCAGTGGAATGCCTGCCAGCGAGAGCAACATCAGTGTAAAAACGCCTGCCAGCCAAGGCCGTCGCCAAAACAGTCCGTGATAAAACGAAATATCATCGGCTTCTGTTTGGGATGTTGAAAGTACCGAAACGACTCCGAAAGCGCCGATCGTTGTAATGAAATAAGCTACCAGATAAAAAGTCACAGACTCTATTGCCAGTGATGAAGCAATGCTTCCACCGGCAATGAAGGCGACCAGCAAATAACCAATATGGGCGATGGACGAATAAGCCAGCAGGCGTTTGACGTTATTTTGCAGCAAAGCCAGCAGATTGCCGCCCAGTATGGATAGCACGGCAATAACGCTGAAGACGGTTAGTAGTGGGTAACTATTGGTGCTGATGAAAAAACGTAGCAGGATGACAAAAACAGCTCCTTTTGAAACGGTGGCGATAAATGCTGTAATTGGCGCGGGCGCGCCTTGATAGACATCCGGCGTCCATAAATGGAACGGCACCAGGGAAAGTTTGAAACCCAGTCCGGCCACGATGAGAATAACGCCACTCAGAATCATGGCGTTCATGGCCGATTGACTGGCGATAAAGTGGCCAATGCCGCTAAAAGAGAGTTCACCGCTTTGGGCATAAATCAATGCCATGCCCATGAGCAGGAAAGCGGAAGACACACCGGACAAGATCAGATACTTGATCGCTGCCTCCAAAGGCCGTGTTTGCTTGAGCGGATAGCCGATCAGTACAAAAAGGGAGATGCTGAGCATTTCCAGACCCAAAAAAAAGGTTGCGAAATGACTACTGACAGCCAGCACGGAGGCGCCCAGAAGCGCAGTTAGCAACAGCAACAGGAGCTCTTCGTTTTCCCCTTCACTATTATTGAAATAGTCATAGCAAAATCCCAACACGGCAAGACCGGCCAGCAGCAACAGGAAAATAAAGAACAATGCGTAAGCATCCACCCTGATCAGCAAAGTCGCCTGAAGAGGGATTTCTTTACAGGCGATACCCAGTGCCACCATGGACATCAGGATTCCACAAGCGGCAACACTACAGGTGAGGACGAAATTTCGTCTGATGGCAATGGTGAGCATTACCGCTATTACCGCTAAAGACAGTGTGATAATGGGCGCAAAGACGACAAGCTGGTTACTGTTCATCAGTGCTCCATCACAACAAAATCTTGCATTATTTGTTTCAGTGCAGGAGCCGAGACGTTCAATGCTGTCTGGGGACAGAGACCCAGCCATACCGTGGCGAGTACAAGCAAACCCAGTGAGGCCAATTCCCGGCGATTAAAATCGGACAAAGGTGACTGATTTTGCAGTGGGCCATGAAAAGCTTTTTGAATTATGACCAAAGAATATACCGGGGATAAAATAAGAACCAGGGCGGTCACGGCGGTCAATAAAACATTCACCTTAAAAGCCCCTAGCAGCACCAGAAATTCGCCGATGAAATTACCCAATCCGGGAAGCCCCAACGAGGCCACTGCGAAGAACAATGCCAAAGCTGACAGCCGGGGTAATGCGGACCAGAGCCCTCCCATGCTTCCCATGTCCCGGGTATGCAGGCGTTCCTGCAAGGTGCCGGCTATCATAAACAACGCCGAAGCACTAATGCCGTGAGCCAGCATGGTGATGACCGCACCCTGCAAGGCGAGGTAGTTCCAGGAAAATATTCCGAGCAGGATAAAGCCCATGTGGCTGACACTGGTATAGGCAATCAGTCGTTTCAGATCTGTCTGGGCGTAAGCCATCATCGCGGCATACAGCACGCTCACGGCACCTAGCGTCATGGCTATCTGGGCAAACTGATGCGCCGCTTCCGGAAACAACGGTATGACGAAGCGAAGCAAGCCATAAGCACCTGTCTTGAGCATGACGCCGGCCAGGATAACACTGCCTCCGGTTGGAGCTTGAGTGTGGGCGTCCGGTAGCCAGGTATGAAAAGGCACCGCTGGCAGCTTGACGGTAAACGCGATAAAAAAACCGAGCATCAGCCAAATAGCAATATCAGGGTCGATCCTGGTGTTTAGCAATTTGAAATAGTCGAAAGTATAAGCACCCGTATGGTTATGGCTGATCAGCACCAAAACCACTATTGCCAGCAACAGCAAAAGACTGCTGACTTGTGTAAAAATGACGAATTTTATTGCCGCATAAGTCCGGTTTTCATGCCCCCAGATGCTGATCAGAAAATACATCGGGATAATCATCAATTCCCAGAAAAAAAAGAACAGGAACAGGTCGACCGCCAAAAAAACGCCGACAGTACCGGCCAGACATGTCAACAGATTAAAGAAGAAGAAACCCTGCCGGTTTTTAATTTCTGTCCAGGAACTGCTAACCGCCATGAAGCCGAGTAAGACCGTCAAGGTTATCAAGAGCAGACTGACTCCATCCATAGCCAGGTGAAAACCAATGCCGAAGCGAGGTATCCATGGCCGGTTAAAGTCGGCAAACCAGGCGGGTGATAGGTCTGTTGTCAAGATATCAAGGTGTTTTGTTGCCGTATATTGCCCGACTACGAGTATCGTCTCCATGACGAGGGTAATGATGGCTATCCAACGAGGCGCGTCCGGGCTTTTATGTTCTGAATACCAGGCAGCAAAACCACCCAGACATAAAACGGCAATCAGTAGCGGCAGGATCATGACAGCAATCCTATGGCGATCATGGTCACTGCACCTAATACTAGAGACGACGCATACCAACGCACACGTCCGGTTTGAGAAGCACTGACTAAATGGTTCAGTCTTCGGCTCAGCCAAACAATGGCCAGGCACAGTCCATCCACAGCATCATTTTTATTCAATTGGGTGATCGTTTTAAACGGGCGCACCAGCAAGCAGTCATAAAGCGCATCCATACCCCAACCGCTAAAAAAGAACTGTCTTATTGGCCTGACCCAGCCGTAATTTGCCAAACGTTGCGCTGAAAAAGTGCCGGTAAGATAGAACAGGATAGCAACCAACAAACCAAGAATGGGTACTACCCCGGTGATGACAGAAATAATATTAAACGGATGTTCAGACTCCTGATCCAATAAAGCTGGAAATACCGTGCCCAAAGGAATCTGCAAGAGTGCGCCAAACAATGCCAGAATACTCAGTAAAAGTAACGGGGCACTCATACGCCAGCCTATCGTCTTTTCCACGCCGTGAGATTGGGCACCGAAAAAAACCACAAACACCAGACGAAAGCTGTAGATGCCCGTAATCAGGGCTCCCAAGCAACCTGCAGCCCAAAGAACCGGAGAGACTTCGAAAGCTGCCAGCAAAATCTCGTGCTTGCTATAAAAGCCGGAGGTGAAAGGCAATGCCGATAAGGCGGCGCTGCCAATCATAAAACTCCAGAACGTTACGGGCATGGCTTTACGCAACCCACCCATTTTAAAAATAGTGTGTTCGTGGTGAAAGCAGAAAATGACCGCACCTGCGGACAGGAACAATAGTGCTTTGAAGAAAGCATGGGTCAACAAGTGAAAAATCGCCGCAGACCAAGCACCGACGCCCAAAGCAAGAAACATGTAACCAATTTGGCTGATAGTTGAATAAGCCAGTATACGTTTGATGTCCGTCTGCACAAGAGCGGAGCAACCCGCAATCAATAATGTTAGCGCCCCGATCACCGCGACCGTGAATTGAACGGACGGTGCGAGCATAAATAAAGGATGGGTACGGGCAATCAGATAAACCCCCGCCGTGACCATGGTGGCAGCATGTATCAGCGCACTAACCGGCGTAGGGCCTGCCATGGCGTCGGGTAGCCAGGTCTGCAAGGGCAGCTGTGCGGATTTTCCCACCGCCCCGCCCAACAGTAGCGCCGCCGAGACCATCGGTAACAAAGTGCCAGGGGTCCATTGGTTCTCTGCCCGGAGCATTAAGGACTGAATATCAAACGTATGCAATTGCGTAAACAGTAAAAACAGACCCAGTGCCATGGTCGTATCACCAATGCGGGTCATTACAAACGCTTTACGCGCCGCATAACCATTGTTCGGATCTTCATACCAGAACCCGATCAACAAATAACTGCCGAGTCCGACACCTTCCCAACCCAGGTAAAGCAGTACCAGATTGTCCGCGAGCACCAGCACCAGCATGGCAGACACAAAAAGATTCATATAGGCGAAAAAACGTGCGTAGCCGGGATCGGACTCCATGAAGCCGGCAGAATAGACATGGATCAGAAAGCCGACGCCGGTCACGACAAACAGCATCGTCATTGATAAAGCATCGAGATAGAAGCCGAAAGGTACAGACAGATCGTCCAGCTCCATCCAGTGTCCCCATATCATATGGTAGGGATGTATCGTTCCATTCAGGAATTCAGCGCCGATCAGGGCTGCTAAAAACGCTGAAATACCCACACTTCCGGTTCCCACCCAAGAAATAAGAGGCTTGGTAAGTTGTCCGCCGATCAATGTCAACGCTAAAAAACCAACAAATGGAATCAGTGGAACACACCATAACAACTCAATCACTTCTGTCTCCTATCCTTGCATTTCATTCACTGAATCGGCGTCCAGTGTATGGAAACGGTGGAAAATTTGCAGCGCGAGCCCCAAGCCAACACCCACTTCCGCCGCGGCGAGAGTCAGTATCAGCAGGAACATGATTTGCCCATCCGCTTGACCCCAGCGGGAACCTGCCACAATAAAAGCCAGGCCGGTAGCGTTGAGCATGACTTCCAGGGACATCAGAATCATGATCAGATTACGTCGAACCATTACCCCGATTAAGCCCAGGACAAACAGCACGGCAGACAACAACAGGCCAAGCTCCATCGGAATTCCGTTCATGATTTTCTCCCGGGACTTGTTGCTTTGAGCATTGGTTTTCCCAAGTGATAAGCGCCGACCAGCCCGGCAAGCAACAACATTGAGGCCAGCTCGACTGCCAGCAGATAAGGCCCGTATAATGTGACCCCCACTTGCTTGGAGTTCACTATCTGGCCCGTTTCGGCGTTACCGCCAAGGACAATAACCACCACCATTTCGGCGAACAGAACCAATGCCAACAATGATGGCCCGATCCAGATTCCCGGCTGTAGCCAGGCAAGTTCCTGGTTAATGGTCTTTTGCCCTTGATTGAGCATCATGATGACAAAAACAAACAAAATCATAATGGCTCCAGCGTAGATAATCACTTCCAGCACGGCGGCAAAATGCGCACCCAACAGAAAAAATATAACGCCAACGGCCAGCAGGGATAAAATAAGGTAGAGCAATCCATGGACTGCATTGAGTCGGGTGATCATCATCACCGTAGCGAAAATGGCAACGGCTGAAGTGATATAAAACAAAATTAACGCCATAATGCTCTCTCCATCAGGGTAACAAGGTTTTTACATCGACCGGTGGATGTTCGTTTTCTGCCTGTCCCTTGTCTTTGCCACCAATCGTCATGCCGGCGACCCGATAAAAATTATAATCGTGATATTTTCCGGTGCCATCGATCAATAAATGCTGTTTTTCGTACACCATATTCTGCCGGTCATATTCACACATCTCAAAATCCGGAGTCAGTTGGATGGCGTTGGTTGGGCAGGCTTCTTCACAAAACCCGCAGAGTATGCAACGGGAAAAATTAATCCGGAAAAATTCGGGATACCAGCGTCCGTTTTCGTCTTCGGCTTTCTGTAAGGCGATGCAGTCCACAGGACAGGCTACTGCGCAAAGATTACAAGCAACGCAACGCTCTTCTCCGTCAGGGTCACGCGTTAGCACAATACGTCCACGGTAGCGGGGAAATAACGCCGGTTTCTGCTCCGGGTATTCGACGGTATCCGGTTTGACGAAAGTATGCTTTAAAACTTCCCATAATGAACGTAGTTGACTTAGCATCGCCTTTTCCTGTTCCGATTCATTGACCGTGCAATGACAGCACGACCGCTCCGGTGACCAGCAGGTTTAATAGCCCGGCAGGTAATAGCACCTTCCAGCCGAAGGTCATTAGCTGATCATAGCGTGGGCGTGGCAATCCCCCACGCAATAATATGAAAAACATGATACCGATAGCGGTTTTCAGACAAAACCAGACCAATGGAGGAAGCCAGGGGCCCAGCCAGCCACCGAAAAAAAGAGTCACGATGATCGCTGAGCTCAGGGTAATGCCCAAATATTCGCCGACGAAGAACATGCCGAATTTCATGCCGGAATACTCGGTATGAAAGCCGCCCACCAATTCTTGTTCGGCTTCAGGCAGATCGAGCGGAGCCCGACGGCTTTCGGCAACAATGGCAATGAGGAAGATGATGAAGCCAAAAAATTGGGGAATGATGAACCAGCCATTCCGCTGGGCTTCGACAATTTCTCTTAAATTAAAAGTACCGGACAACATCACCACGCCCATGATGGAAATCCCCATGAAGACTTCATAACTGACGGTCTGCGCGGCTGCACGGAGAGCCCCAAGCATCGGGTATTTGCTATTGGAGGCATAGCCCGCAAGGACGACACTGTAGACAGACAGCGAGGACAGAGCCAGAAAGTAAAGCAGTCCAAAATTGAAATCGATGATGCCGATGCCCGGCGCAAAAGGGATGACTGCAAAACCGGTGAGCATGGTGATGAACACGATGGTGGGCGCCAGGACAAACACGAGTTTGTCAGAAAAGGGCGGTATCCAATCCTCCTTAAAGAACATTTTGATCATGTCCGCCACCACCTGCATTAAACCAAAGGGCCCGACCCGATTGGGCCCCAGACGATCCTGCCAGACCGCCAACAGACGGCGCTCCACCCAGATCAGCATGGCCGCAACGAAAATGGCCGAAACTAAAATGCCGATAATATCACCTGCATCGCCCAAGCCTGCATTCATGACGGGGCCTCCGAATTGTCTTGTTGTTGGGGGTTCAGTTTCTTCAAAGTCACCCGCTTCCAGGTGTTCAAAGCCTGCAAATCAGGCCGACCTGTGGTTATTCCAAGCAAACCAGGAGACAATGTAAGCGTTATCTGCACCGGAACATTCAGAATGAAGTCTCCCAAAAGGCTGCTGATTTCAATCTGGTCGCCGGAATTTACCCCTAGCGCTTCAGCATCCAGTGGATTTAATAAGGCACAAAAATTGGGTAGCCGTTCAGCAATCGATGGTGAATGCAAACTTAATTCTTCACCGCCGAAAATATGGGGCAACGGCATGATCCGCCATTGGCCCCGTTTCGGTTTAAAGGTGGACGGAATATCATTAAACCAGGGCAGAGTACCCGATGCTTCAAGCAAACGAATGCCGTAATCCCCATCACGAAGATGACCGCCGGTCTCTTCCTGGAATTTGTTAATCGCCTGATTGGAGTTCCACCCTGGAGCCCAGATTACCGGCAATAAAGCCGGTGGGATTTCTGCCATTGCGCCTTCCATGGAAAAGGCGAACGGCGTTTCCAAGTCATGCGTCTGTCCGGGTTCACTGACCTTGATATTGGCGTGCATGGCGGTTCGCCCGCTGTAACGGTGTGGTTGCCTTGGGATTTTGCTGCCTTTGACGGTATAATCCGCACCCGGCGCAACCTGGATTAAAGCCGCAAGATCAGGAAATGTTCCGGCGCAAGCTGCCGTAAGGTCATCGTGATGCTGCCATTGAGTGCTTTCCATGGCGCTAATTAACCACTGCCAACTGCCGCGCACCGGCTCCATTGCAGGATAAACCGGAAAATAGCGCTGCCCCCGCCCTTCATTATTGACCAAGGTGCCTTCGGATTCGGCAAAAGTCGCTGCTGGCAACAGCAATTCGGCTTTGCCCGTTGTTTTATTCTCCAGACTGTCGATGACCACGACATGCGCAGCGGTTTTCAGCAATAAATCTATATTTTGACTCGGTGCCCGGCGATAAAGGTCGTTCTCAAGAATCACCACGGTATCGGCCAAGCCTTCGTTTATTGTCTGGAAAGCCTGTTGCAAACGGTTACCGCCCATTATTGCCAAACCAAGGCTGTTACATTCGGGTATGATAAAAGTCAATTGCGTGTCTGGTCCCGGCAATGCTTTGGCAACATTGTAAGCCGCCTGAATAACGGCCAGATTTGCACAACTGGATCCCGATACGATCAGCGGACGCCTCGCTTGTTTCAGGCGATTGGCAATGGTTAATGCCAGTGTTTGTTCAACATCATCCAAAGCCGTAGGCGCGGGGGCTGTCCCATCAAGACAACGGGCGATGGCAAAACCCAGGCGGGCAATATCTTCAGGGCTGCCGTGATAAGTGTTTGATGCCACATCATCAAGGCGAGTAGCACAAATTGCGGCAATGAACACTGGACTTACCCCCTGTTTTTCCAAATTCCTCACCGCTGCATCCTGCCAGGGCGATATGTGCAGGGTACTGGCCAGTGCAAATCCTGCATTCCGCGCCGCCTGCCGCAACGAAAGCGCCAGTCGGGGCGCACTGTGGGTCACATCTTCGCCAAGAATCAACACCGCGTCGGCTTGTTCGGCTTCGCGCAGGGATGGGGAATGGATGCCGCCATGACGCATCAGTCCAATAATAGTGTCAAGCAAGCTATGTTCTGTATCCTCGAGACCGAGGCAGAAATTTTCTTCCCCAACCAAGGTGCGCAAAGCAAAGTTGGCTTCCAGAGAGGCTCTTGGCGAACCGATACCTATCGCTGATTTGGCAGTTTTCAGCAGTTGGCGAAAATGATTTTCTGCGGCATCGGCAGTCATGTCTGATTTGCCATTGAGCTGCGGTTTCCGAATGCGTTCAGGACTATTGACGAAACCGTATCCAAAGCGTCCCCTATCACAGAGAAAATAGCCGTTCACTTCTCCGTTATAACGGTTGATAACCCGCCTTAATTCTCCGTAGCGTTCACCGGGAGCAATGTTGCAGCCCAGGCTGCAATGCACACAAATCGAGGGCGCTGTCTGCAAATCCCATTTTCTTGCGTAATGAGCGCTAAAGGTTTTGTCGGTGAAAACACCGGTGGGACAGACTTCCACCAGGTTACCGCTGAATTCGCTTTCCAGAGCGCCGTCCTCAAAACGGCCAAAATAGACGTTGTTATGGATCCCGAAAACCTGAAGATCATCACCTCCGGCATAATCGTCATAGAAACGCACACAACGGTAGCAGGCGATACAGCGGTTCATTTCATGATTAATAAAAGGGCCGAGATTCTGGTTATTATGGGTTCGTTTCAGGCCACGGTAACGGCGAAAAGTATGGCCGGTCATGACTGTCATGTCCTGCAAATGACATTCGCCGCCTTCTTCGCACACCGGACAGTCGTGGGGATGATTAGTCATCAGCAGTTCGATATTATCACTGCGAAATTGCCGCGCCTGTCCGTCGGCTATGGAAATGCGCATGGCATCGGCTACCGGGGTCATACAAGCCATGACCAAACGCCCACGCTTATCTTCTGCATCTTTGTACTGGATGACCGCGCATTGCCGGCAGGCGCCCGCCGAACCCATCGCAGGATGCCAGCAAAAATACGGGAGATCCAGGCCCAGGGATAAGCAAGCGGAAAGCAGGTTGTTACCGTCCTCAACGACATAATTGCAACCGTCTATTTCGATGCGGGCAGTCATTAAACAGTCTCCATGACGGCGTTGTTGCCAACGATGTAGCGTACAAAATCCTCGCGGAAATATTTAAGCGCACTTTGCAGCGGCTCCATGGCCCCCGGGGCCAAGGCACAAAAGGTATTTCCGGGTCCCAGCATACGGGTTAATCCGGACAAGGTATCAAGATCTTCCATGCGGCCGTGTCCGGCGATAATGTCTTGCAGCAATGTCACCGTCCAGGGTAAACCATCCCGGCAAGGCGTACACCAGCCGCAGGATTCCTGGGCAAAAAACTGTTCCAGATTCAATACCATTTGTACCGGACAGGTCTTGTCATCGAGAACAATCAAGGTGCCGGTTCCCATCCGGCTGCCTGCTTTGGCTATAGCCTCGTAATCCATTGCCACATCCAGATGTTCGGGCAGCAAAAAATCGGTCGATGCACCCCCGGGTAAAAAACCGCGCAACTGATAGCCGTCCCGCATGCCGCCAGCGTGTTCTTCAATGATTTCCCGGATGGGAGTGCCCATCGGCAGTTCCCACAAACCAGGATGCTTAACACGTCCGCTGGCGCCGAACAGCTTGGTCCCCTTGTCGGCACCTTGTCCCAAACTCTGATACCACTCGACGCCATAATACAGAATATGCGGCACGTTACATAAGGTTTCCACGTTATTGACCACTGTCGGCTTGCCCCAAAGTCCGCTGACCAGTGGAAAAGGCGGTTTGGCACGCGGTGTGGCCCGCTTTCCTTCCAAAGCATTGAGCAGCGCGGTTTCCTCGCCGCAGATATAACGTCCTGCACTGGTATGGAGATAGATATTCAGGTTGAAAGCGGAATTCAAAATATGTCCGCCAACATAACCCTTGGCCTGGGCTTCCAGCAAAGCGTTTTCAAGACGCTGCGCGGCCAGGTGGTATTCTCCACGCAGGAATATATAGGCAATACTGGCCTGAATGGCATAAGCAGCAATTATAATTCCTTCAAGTAACTGATGCGGGTCTTGCTCAAGCAGCAATCTATCCTTAAACGTCCCCGGTTCCATTTCATCGGCGTTGACCACCAGATAGCGCATTTGTGCTGTTTCTGCATCCATGGGCACCAAACTCCATTTGAGACCCGTATTAAATCCAGCCCCGCCCCGACCCCGCAATCCGGCATCCTTAACCCATTGCTGCACTTCTTTCGGCTGCAATTCCGTAATGGCTTTGCGCAGTCCCTGATAACCGCCCGTGCTCTCGTAATCGGCAAGTGTCGCAAAGGCACGATCCGGGCGGATGTTTTTGGTTAGTGGCTTGTCCATTTTTTCCATAGCGCTTTAGCTTCCGAGAATCTCGTTGACTGCGTCTTCAGTGATGTCTAGCCTTAGTTCATCGCCAACCATCACGACCGGCGCATGGTCACAGGCGCCCAGGCACACAATCGGCAAAATAGTGTATTCGCCGTCCGCAGACATTTCCCCCAACCCGACCTTCAAATGTCGGCACAGGCGCTCGCGAATCTGCTCTGCGCCCAGCATCCAGCAAGTGACACTGTTGCAGTAATGGACGACTGTTTTACCTACTGGCTGGCGGTAGATCAGATTATAGAAGGTTGCCACCCCTTCCATCTGTGCCGGTGATATTTCCAATAGCGCGGCCACGGCAACGAGGCATTCGTCGGAAACCCAGCGACGGTGTTTCTGAACGATTTTCAGCGCCTCGATTGAGACGGCCGTTTTATCTTCATAATGGCCCATTTCAGCATTAATCTCCCGGATTTCAGCGGGACTTAAACCTTCAAAACCTGGTTTTTCTATGTGTTCTTTCATTTCATCGATCCACATCAGCCATGACAAAATCAATGCTGGCCAATATCGCAATCAGGTCAGCGACCATCATGCCCCGGCACATCATCGGTATCATTTGTAAATGCGGAAAAGAGGGCGTGCGGATGCGGGTACGGTAGGACATGGCGCCGCCATCGCTGGTCAGATAGTAGGCATTCAAACCTTTAGTCGCCTCAATGGTTACACAGGACTCGCCGACAGGAATCACCGGCCCCCAGCTCACACTGAGAAAGTGCTGGATCAGGGTTTCTATATCATGCAGCGTCCGCGCTTTAGGCGGCGGTGTGGTCAAAGGATGATGGGCCTTATAGGGGCCTTCAGGCATATTATCCAGACATTGTTTGATGATGCGGAGACTTTGGCGCATCTCCTCAACCCGCACGGCGCAACGGTCGTAGCAGTCGCCATAAGTCCCTGTGGGTATTTCAAATTCGTAATTTTCGTAGCCCGAGTAGGGGCGGGCTTTGCGGTAATCCCATGCCATTCCTGTAGCCCGCAGGTTAGCGCCGGTCACGCTCCAATCGATGGCTTCTGCAGTGTTATAAGCGCCAATACCTTGGGTCCGGCGCTTGAGCGTAGTGTTGCGCATCACCAATTTGTCATAATGATCCAGCCGTGCTGGCAAATAGTCGATAAACTCACGAATCCGTTTGTCCCAACCACGCGGCAAATCCATTGCAACACCGCCAATTCGAAAGAAACTGGAATGCATGCGGGCGCCGGAAATCGATTCCATGATATCAAAGACTTTTTCGCGGTCAATAAACATATAAAAGATCGGCGACATTTGGCCCACGTCCTGGGCGAAGGTGCCATAAAACAACAGATGGCTGGCAAGACGGTAGAGTTCACCGACCATCACACGGATTACCTGCGCCCGTTCCGGAACCCGGATGTCGGCCAGTTGCTCCACGGCAAGCAGATAGGGCAGATTATTCATGGAACCGCCCAAATAATCAACCCGATCTGTGTAAGGGATATACGTGTGCCAGGATTGCCGTTCACCCATTTTTTCCGCGCCGCGATGGTGATAACCGATGTCGGGCAGCGCATCGATAATCTCTTCTCCATCCAGTTGCAGGGCGATACGAAACGCGCCATGCACACTGGGATGATTGGGGCCCAAATTCAAAAACATGAAATCGCTGTGTTCACTTTGCCGCCGCATGCCCCAATCCTCCGGCACGAAACGCAAGGCGTCCTGTTCGATTTCCTGACGTTCGTCGGGAAGGCTAAAGGGCTCCATTTCAGTGGCGCGGGCATAATGATCCTTACGAAGCGGATGACCCTGCCAGGTTGGCGGCATGATAATGCGCCTGAGATGCGGGTGGCTCTCAAAGACGATGCCGAACATATCCCATACTTCGCGCTCGTACCAATTGGCCGAGGGCCAAATATCGCTGATGGTCGGAAGGGCAAGACCGGCTTCAAACAAAGCGACCTTGAGACGGATATCCTTATTACGGTCGAATGAAAGCAAATGATAGACAACGGTAAACTCACTGTCAGGGAGCCCTTGCCGGTGCGTGCGCAGGCGTTCGTCGATGGCCGTCAGGTCAAACAGCAGTGGATAGGGGGAAGCGGCCTGCAATTTTAAATAGCTGAGCAGAGTACGCAGGTTTTGCTTGGGAATCCAAAGGGTGGCTATGCCGTCACGGGTCGTCTGGACGGTAAAGTCATTAAGACCTGTCTGTTCGGTCAGTTCGCGCAGAAGCTGCGGCACACCGGAAGGAATATCGGCTAAGCCTGCACAGCTTTCCATTGCGCACCTTCCAATTTGTCCGCCGGACAGTTTTGGACCACATCAAATCTCATCAGGATTTCTCAATTGCAGGGTGCGCATCCTTTCGACCGTCAGTAAATCGCGGTTACTGGGTTTAGATGCTTTGACCACCGTTTGATCGCCCGCGACCCAACTTAACGGACGCCGTTCTTTACCTATCGCATCCTGCAACAGCATCAATCCTTGCAGCAAAGCTTCTGGCCGGGGCGGGCAGCCCGGCACATAAACATCCACCGGCAAAAATTTGTCCACGCCTTGCACGACGCTGTAAATATCATACATGCCACCGGAATTGGCGCAGGAACCCATGGATATGACCCAGCGCGGCTCCAGCAATTGGTCGTAAAGCCGCTTGACCACGGGCGCCATTTTGCGGAACACGGTGCCTGAAATAATGATCAGGTCAGCCTGACGGGGCGATCCCCGGATCACTTCTGAGCCGAAACGGGCAATGTCATGACGGCTGGTGAATGCGGTCGCCATCTCCACGTAACAGCAGGACAGGCCAAAGTTAAAAGGCCAGACGGAATGGGCTTGTCCCCAGGCGACCATATCCTCAAGCTTGGCGAACAGGAAATTACGGCGCAAGGCTTCTTCATAAGTTTGCTGCCCGGCTTGGGGAGCAGGATCAGTCTCTGCTTTGGTTAGCTGCCAATGCATAATTGCTCCTATGGTCTGCTGTCGGATGAGTCCAGGCGCTGCCTGCGGGTGCGCCAATCAAGAGCGCCCAGTGCCCAGAGGTAAACCAATGCAGCGATTAAGACGCTGATAAAGATCAGTGCTTCGATAAAACCCGACCAGCCTGCTTCCTTTAGTGCTACCGACCAGGCAAACAGAAATACGCTTTCCATATCGAAAATAACAAAAAAGATGGCGAGCAGATAAAACTGGACGGAAAAGCGAATATGGACATCACCGGTCGGAACGACGCCTGATTCAAAGGGTTCATCGGCAGCTTTAGCTCGGTGCCTTTGCCCTAAGAAATAGGCACCTCCAAGCATAACACCGGTGATAGCAAGTACGGATCCGAAATAGATGATCAGCGAGAGCAAAGTAGAGGCAAGAATGGCTTCGGTGTTCATCGTAAAAGTTTTGTTCCCCAATAAACAGAATTGAATTAAATATAATTTCCCGCAACACGGTAACTTAGTTGAATAATTGCACAGAACTGCTGAACTTGGCAAGTGGTCTGATTACACTAAGAAACGTGCATGAAATAAGTTGAGCAACTTTTTAACACGGATTGGTTTCGCTTGATTTAAGGCGGATTCCAAACCTTCTTGAACTAAACGTTACCGTACCCGTTCAACTGTGCTCATTAAAATGCCAAAAGCTACGCTGATTTGGGTATCCGCCCATTTTGCGCCCAATTCACTAATGTCTGCTTTGAGTTGAACTTCAGCGTGAAGCCTTTTGTGGGCTGCAACTTTTTCGGTATGAATCAAACTTATCCAGATAAAGACGCTCATCTTTCGTTAGTCGTACTAATATATTTTTTTGCCAATTGTGCCAGTGCCATTAATGAATAAACTCATTATATGGGGACTATGAGCAGACATAACAATGCAGACTGAGTACTAGACGACCACTCGAAATAGAAGTCCTCTTTTTTCGAAAAAGTCTAATAGTGACCGTTGACAGTCATTCGGAGTTGTAAAACACCTACACGTTATCAAATAAAATTGCTAATAATGTACCCAACCTGCGGTATAAAGTACGCTATTTCAAACAAAACACAATACGTATAAATACCTATACACACTAACCAGCAAAAGGTAATGCGAAGGCGGCGAGGGTGATTAACGCTAAAGGTTTAGCGTCACTTAAAGAAGGTATCTAACACGGGACAAAGACAAGAATTTTTAGATGTAATTTAGTATCTTACGTAAATGAAAAAAACAACACACAAGATGTCTATCATTGGCAGTAGCCGAACGACAGCAATC
>SERZ01000945.1_pt1 | contig 18043 bp, 17 predicted proteins | sample 3171461 | NCBI WGS metagenome assembly SERZ01 (sample SAMN06051861, study PRJNA518727) | freshwater metagenome | biome: subpolar coniferous forest; feature: holomictic lake; material: water; isolation source: holomictic Lake 227, 6 m depth | place: Canada: near Kenora, Ontario | collected... | reverse complement strand
AATAGATGCCAAAGAGTTAACGATACAGACTACTGACACCTCTATCAATACACTCTTACAGGATCTCTATATTTTTTTCAACCCTGAAGCTGAACAAAAAGGATTGTGGCTTAACTGTAACATTGAGTTTGCTGACAATGAGGTAATTATTGAAACAGACAGCCATAAGCTTATCCGTGTCTTGTCTGGCCTTATCCAGAATGCCCTTAAATTCACGAGTGTGGGAGGTGTTGATTTCGGGTATACCAAAAGGGATAACGTTCTTGAGTTTTATGTGATCGACTCAGGTATAGGTATTGATAATGACATGAAAGAAATAATTTTTGAGCGCTTCCGCCAGGTTGACAATTCCCTAACCCGTGACCATGAAGGACCTGGTCTCGGATTGAGTATCAGTAAGGCTTATGTTGAAATGCTGGGCGGCTCCATTAGCGTGGAATCGGTAAAAGGCTGTGGAAGTAAATTCATGGTCACTCTGCCCTATAACAATATTCAGGGTTGAAATTAGCTTTATTATGAGCTTATGCTTATAATAGGGCTTAAGTTTCAGAGTAACCAGTGTTAATTTTATTTATAATGAAAAGCGAAATGATCGTGACGTTCGGTGGCGGAAAAAAGGTCAATGCCGAATTTAATGGTTTTACTATTGCCACCGATCAGGCTATCTACGCGGGCGGTGAGGGTGCTGCTCCTGAGCCGTTCTCCCTTTTTCTTGCTTCTATCGGTACCTGTGCAGGTATCTTCGTGCTTTCGTTTTGTCAGAGCAGGGGGATTCCGACGGATGACATAAGGATAGTTCAATCACATTTTGTAAAAGAGTCTGGCAGAGGCATAGGAAAAATTGAGATTGCCATTGAACTGCCAAAAGACTTTCCTGAAAAATATAAGGATGCAGTTATTAGTGCTGCGAACCTTTGTGCTGTTAAAAAGCATATACAAGATCCCCCTGAATTTGTAGTTACAACGGTCACTGTGTAACCATCCCTCTCTTAATAAAGGGTTATCAATGAAAAAAGTACTTGTTCTTGGTGGTGGTATCGGAGGTGTTGCGGCTGCGATTGCATTTCGTAAAAAGGGGTTTGAGGTAGAGCTTGTTTCTGATCGGAACTATCTTTTTATCTATCCGCTGGCTATATGGATTCCTGTTGGAAGCGCTACGTTTGATGATGTCGGAATACCACTTTCATTACTTGGATTAAAGCATGGGTTTTCAGTCACTATCGACAAGGTTGTTGCTCTTGATGGTGTTCAAAGAACAATAACCCTTGAAAATAAAGGAGTCCGCAACTCCCCTGCTCTTGTTGTAATCGCACTGGGAGCCTCCAGGCTGAAACCTGAAGGAATTGAACATACCTTTTCAATCTGCGGAAAGCCTGAAGAGTCTCTGGTTCTAAGAGATAAGATTGAACAGATTGTTGCAATGGGCAGTGGCAATATTGCTTTTGGATTCGGTGGCAATCCAAAAGACACCAGTGGCGTTCGTGGAGGTCCTGCCTTTGAACTTTTTTTTAATGTGCATCATTACCTTAAAAAGCTTGGTATCAGAGACCATTATGAGATGACTTTTTTTGCTCCTATGCCGGAACCTGGTGCTCGAATGGGAAAAAAAGCACTTTCCGCTTTGGCATCTCTCTTTAAGGCTAATAATTTTCATACGCACTATGGTAAAAAAATAACTCGCTTTTTGCCTGATGGTATTGTTTTTGAAGACCAGAGCCAGCTTCGCAGTGACTTGACCATGTTTATTCCTGCTGGCGAGGGTGATGAAATCATTAAAAATTCTAATCTGCCTCAAAATGAGGCCGGTTTTATTTGTATTGATAATTTCTGCCGTATAGAAGGTATCGCCGGATGGTACGCTGTTGGTGATGCTGCTCGGCTTGAAGGTCCTGAATGGAGAGCTAAACAGGGGCATATTGCTGAATTAATGGCCGGTAATACTGCATGGAATGCTGCTGTAGAGCATTTGGGAGAAAAGGGAGTGCTGCGGGGGTATCAGAAGCATTTAAGCATTCTTTGTGTGATGGATATGGGTAATGGAGCCGGATTAGTATATAAAAACAGCATCAAAGAGGTTTTTATCCCTATGCCTGTTGTAGGTCACTGGCTTAAGAAAAGCTGGGGTCACTATTATAAACTTTCAAAACAATGGTTTTAAAAGCGAGAAAGGTTGGCAGGCCGACCCAGTGTCGCTCTGTCCATGACCTGCCGAAGGTCACCTGTTTTAAACCTGAGGGGGTACCCCGACAGGAACTGAAAAGCGTATTGCTGACGGTTGATGAACTTGAGGCTATACGACTGGCAGACATGGAGGGCTTACATCAGGCAGTAGCTGCTCTTAAAATGAATGTATCACGCCCAACTTTTGGACGTATTCTGGAGGCTGGCCATAAAAAGGTAGCTGAAGCCCTTGTTGATGGCAAACAACTCTGTATACGGGGAGGTGTCATCCGCTCCCTATGTGATAGTATACCCTCGAACATTCCGGGTACTTGTGTGTGTATTGAATGCGGTGTTGAGGTTCCGCACAATCAGGGAGACCCTTGCAATGAAGCATTCTGCCCTCAATGTGGTGCATCACTCCGGCATAAAGATGGTTGTTTCTCGGAACTGCAGAACCCGAATGAATAAATTTTTCAGAATTTAAATTTTCTTGACAATTATGCCTGACACCTGGAACAGTTCTGACAAATTTAATCGCGAAGCCTTGCAATGGGACGATAATCCTGGACGCAAAGCGCTCGCACTCAGCGTTGCTCAGGCTATCGTGACTGCGACAAAACCAAACAACACAATGCTTGCCTTGGAATTTGGATGTGGTACCGGTCTGGTTACGATGGAAATTGCTCCATTGGTGAAATCCCTCACCGCTATAGATACTTCAAGCGAAATGCTGTCGGTAATCAAGGAGAAAATCAAAATTGCCGGAATATCAAACGTTGAGACTTTACATACTAATCTTGCGTTACCATCGGATAATCTTGGGATTGAAAAGAGTTTTGATCTGATTTACTGCAGCATGACGCTTCACCATATTGATGATACTGCAGGGTTTTTAAAGCGGATTTCAAATCTTCTCAGCCCTGGTGGCATTATTGCTTTCGCTGATCTTGACCTTGAAAATGGTCAGTTTCATGATGATCCACTTGAAAAGGTTCATCACGGTTTTGACAGGGGTGAACTTGCTGCTCAACTGAAAGCAGCAGGGTTGCTGCCGAATTCGTTTGAAACGATCTACACCATGGTCAAACCGGACCGCTCTATGGAACCTGCAAATTATACTGTATTTCTGGTTACGGCTATAAAACAGGATGATTTGCATTGCCAATAATATTCTTATTAATCCTTAACTTTTTATGTTATGAATATTGATCGTCTCGTGTTTGCAATAGCTGGTGTTTTTATTGTTTCAAGTGTTTTACTCTCTATCTACCATAACCAGAACTGGCTTTGGTTTACCGGGTTTGTTGGAGCTAACCTTTTTCAAACTGCATTTACAGGCTTTTGTCCGCTTGCAAAAATCCTGCAGGCTGCAGGTGTGCCAACCGGTTCAGCTTTTAAATAGGCTGGGGTGAAGTTATTTAAACTTATTTGTCGTTTTTTTCCTGTTTACTCTTAAAACATTCTTATGACAACGAAAAATATCAAGCAGGAAGTCCTGGAAAAAAAAAGAAAATTACAGAAGATAGGGGTTTTCACTTCTGGCGGTGATGCTCCTGGAATGAATGCTGCAATTCGTGCAGTCACACGTGCTGCTATTGCCAATAAGCTTAAAGTGGTCGGAATACGTCGTGGTTATCAGGGGATGATTGATGGCGATTTTATTCCGCTGAAAGCTTCTGATGTCAGCGGTATTCTTCAATTAGGCGGAACCATGCTTAAAACCGCACGTTGTGATGCGTTCAGAACCCCTGAAGGCCGGGAGCTGGCTTTTCAACAATTGAAAAATGCTGAAATAGATGCAGTTGTTGTTATTGGTGGTGATGGCTCTTTTACCGGTGCCCTGGTTATGTCGCAGGAATTCAATATTCCGTTTGTCGGTATTCCTGCCACAATTGATAATGATATGTTTGGAACGGATTATACCATAGGATACGAAACTGCTTTAAATTCTGTTGTTGAAGCTGTTGATAAAATCAGAGATACAGCCAGATCGCATGGACGGATTTTTTTTGTTGAAGTCATGGGTCGTGAAGCCGGTCTGCTTGCTTTGTATAGCGGAATCGCCTGTGGTGCTGAGGTTATATTAATCCCTGAGTCGACGGAACAGCATGAAGAGTTGAATGCTTTTCTAAATAAGGGGTATAAAAACAAGGAGACCAGCGGAATTATTATAGTAGCGGAAGGTGATGAATGTGGGGGTGCAATAAAAATTGCTGAAAGAGTGCGTAAAGAACACCCTGATTTGGATGTGCGCGTATCAATTCTTGGTCATATTCAGCGTGGAGGCAGCCCGACGGCTAATGATCGGGTGAATGCCACAAGAATTGGTGTTGCCGCTGTTGAAGCTTTGCTTGATGACCAGAAAAGCATCATGATAGGGATCACGAATGATAACATTGTACAGGTGCCCTTTAACAAAGCAGTAAAACTTAACCACAGCATCGACACCAAACTGCTTGAAATTCAAAGACTGATGAATTACTAGTACAAGTGAATTAAAATGCCCAATTAACACCCCCTTCAAAACCGAAATCATTGTAAACGGATGCTATCTGGTTGGTATAGTCGACATGCATCTGAAAATTTTTACCGATGCTCATCAAAAGGCCTCCACGTCCATTAAAAGAGTGTCCGTCAGTCCGGGGTGAATAGATTGTAAAGTAATCTGTCCAACCGTTTATGGATGCGGTTACTGCACTGTCGTCGATGCGCTTATCATAATCCCATCCGAAGGAAATATACGGTGTGATATTTTGATGGTCGTTCAACAAAAACTCTCTCTGAACCCGTATTTTTGAATTACAGTGAAATGTCTGGTATTGTGCCTCTGAGACGTTACTATCCAGACTTTCAGCACCAGTTTCGTTGAAGCCTCCTCTTGTCTGGTAAAGATAGCCTATGGCGGCTGTTGGAAGTATCGTCAATGGTGAGGCATGCAATACGTAACCACCGCGAAGGTTTACATCGGCATTCCATCCACTGTAATTTGCCTGTGCTGTTCTTGAAAGAGTGGCTAGAGGCGAATCTACCGGCCCGTATTGGGATTGCTGGTAGTATGTGCCGATATGAATATTTCTGGAACTCTCGCCATTTGCCGAACCGGTGCTAAGCGATGCCTGTAGAAAAGCATCGCTCAACTGTATAGCGGAATAAGCTGCAAGCCGGTAATAATCTGTAGTTGCCTTGCCCACATTGTCGAACCAGGCAACACTTCCCTGCAGCCATGCAAGGGATATTCCTGAAAGGATATTTGCAGCTGTTTTTGTATCAGCACCGATAATAGCTCCAGTGATATCGCCTTCAAAACCTGCTCTGGAATACTGCTGAGAGGTTCTTAATGCTTTAGACCAGCATCCTGCTTGAAATTCCCTAACAGCAAACAGGTCAATTCTGTCATCTATTGCCTGACTGTGCATAAGAACAGCCCGGGTTCCGGAGGTTGCAATATTGTCAAAACCTGCGGGAATAATACTTTTAAGGGCATTATTGAAAGTATTTTTGCTTTCTGGATTATTGATAACATCAAGAGCGTTGTAAACTGACTCAATATCGGAATATGCTGGTGGCAAATGCCTGTCAAGATATGAACCTAGGGTGATATAGCTTGGAAAACTGGCCTGCGTCTTGTAAGAGAGAACACTGCCTGTAACGGATTGGGCGTTGAAAAATGTTGTATATGGACCGCTGAATGATTGTGACTGTTGTCCTCCGCCATTACCCCACCCGTCTATTGGACCTGCAATACCGGTATAGAGTGATACACCTGTCGTTGACAATCCAAGAGTCATCATGGTAGGTGTATTTGGAAGAGCAAACAGGTCGCGAATCTGCGTTGCATTCAGTCCGCGAACTGTATTTGTACGCATAACCCAGCTTCCCTCCTGCCGGGAAGAATTAAGTACTGCTGTCGGATTGTAGAATCGAACAAAAAATTGAGGAACAGTTGTTTTAATACTGGTAACACTGGTTCCCGGGCTCCAAGGTCCTTTTCCGGCACTGTAATTCCGGTTGAGTTGAACTGGGTCAACAAGAAACGGGTCGTTTTCTGTGCCAATCGGCTGTACAAGGATACGCCAATCGGCTGCACAGGCAACTGAAGAAAATCCCAGACAACCGAAGAACGCCATACAATAAGCGGCAATGGTTCGCAGGATATTTCTGTTGAGATGCATCTTCACTAAGACCTCCTTTAAATAAATTATGTGTTCCTAGCCGGGAATAAACATTCTCACGGCTGCCGCACCCATAACAGCAACGGCTACCCAGCCTAGAATAACTATGGACCGGTTGGCGGTGTAATTGCCCATAACTGATTTTTTTGAAACCAGCATAATAATAACAACCATAAGCGGGACTGCAATAATTCCGTTAATGACAGCGCTCCAGAATAATGCCTTCATGGGGCTGATGGGAGTGTACTGAATAACAAGTCCAAGAAGCACGCTGACGGCTATTATGCTGTAGAAGCCACGGGCATCCTTTGCCTTGCATTCCAGACCTGTGTTCCAACCCATTGCTTCAGAAAGGGCATAGGCTCCTGAACCTGCAAGAACGGGTACGCCAATCAATCCAACACCCAGTATACCAAGGGCAAAAAGCAGAAAGGCAAAATCGCCGGCTAAAGGTCTGAGAGCACTTGCTGCGTCTGCTGCAGTATTGATATCTGTAATTCCTGATACATGGAGGGTGACACCGGTTGCAAGGATAATAAAGTATGCTGTCAGATCGGAGTATAACATTCCGCTCCATGTGTCCCAGTCGATACGGCGGAGTTCTTCACCTGCAAGGCTGGCATTGGAGACGAGTGAAACTGCTCCTGGTTTCGAGTGCATATCCTCAACTTCTTCGGATGCCTGCCAGAAAAAAAGGTAGGGGCTGATGGTTGTGCCGAAAACGCCAACAATGACTGCGGCTGCATCGGCATTGAGCGTAAGGTGCGGCCAGACAGTGCGCTGCATAACCTCAAGCCATGGTACATGGACGGTAAAGAGCACTGCTGCATAAGCAAGCAATGAAATAGTAAGCCACTTTAAAAAATAGACATAGCGATGGTATGGCACAAATACCTGCAGCAAAAGTGTTCCGAATACAAAAACAGCTGTCATCGTATGACGATCAAAACCGGTGATAAGCTCCGCGACTTCCCCCATGGCTGCAACATCAGCTGCGATATTAAGTGTATTGGCGACAAGAAGAAGAATTACTACTCCTTTAAGTACTATTGGAGGGAAAGTGGTTTTAATGTTTGCGGCAAGGCCTTTGCCGGTTACCCTGCCTATACGGGCACACATGGATTGAATCGCTGCCATCAATGGAAATGCCAAGGGCATGGTCCACAGCATGTTGAGACCGAACTGTGCGCCTGCCTGGGAGTATGTTGCAATACCGCTGGGATCATCGTCAGCAACACCCGTAATGAGCCCGGGACCCACCCTGGATAAGGGATGTTCCTCCAATCTGGCCAAAAAAAATTTAATCACCTTCACCTATAAAACTCCCTTAAAGACTAAATGAATTTGAAAATATAAAAGTATTTTTTTGTGTGATCAATTTAGGCAAACGCTATATTTTACTTATTTTTATGCCGAAATTACTGTAAACTACACTGCATTATTTTCACTTTGCCATACCTTACGTATCTACTATGAATCTTGCCTCCTTGAATAAAATTCCTCAGGATATAATGCTGCTTATAGGATGGTATCTCTTTCTCGGATGCGCTTCAATAATTATTTTTGTAAAAAGGCGGAGGCGGGAATGACTTGCACTCAGTGAAGAAATTGCTGCATGACCTTACACGAAGATTCGAAATCGTCCTGTGAAAATATTTCCATTGTTATAACCCTCTCGGTATCTTTTTTTTCCATCAGAGCATTCATAACCATATCAAGCGTCTCTTGTTTTAAAAATGAAAGTGAGTTGTGGTCCTTTCCGTCAAGAGTTCCATGCATATGCAGCACTTTTGCTTTGCTGAAGTATTTTTCAAGGTACTGAGCAGTCGGAAAACCGTAATACTCAAGATGACCTACATCAAGCGTTACTGAAAGACCCGACTCCTGAACTACAGGCCATACAAGTTCAAAGGGATAGTTAAGATTTTCAACACAAAACATTGAAGGCGCTTCATTGGTTCCAGCCAGGAGCATTGATACTGAATCGCGCAGAGCATTCATGAACTGAGTCTTTCGCTCATCAGAAAACCGGTTGATATCAATACCGGGGCCGGCCTCAAAATGCAGTACATAAGCAGATTTTGGCAGTTGCCGGGTAAGTTGGATAATTCTGAAACATTTGCTGACCGACCGCTCTCTTTCTTTTTTGTCATGATTTCCGAAATAGACATCGAGCGGCAGGTGTACCGAATAGGTTAGCGAAGACTCAATCGCAATATCAGCGAGTTTCTGCATATCGGAGATTGAAGGCAGATTGCTGAATTCATCAGATTCAAACAATACAAGTTCAACGTCGTCTACCCTGTCTTTAAGATATTCAACATTAGGAATTATGTCAGCAGGAATGATATAGGAGGTTGTACCGAAGCGAAACGGAAAACGCTGTTTGCAGGTCATCTATTTTCAGTATTTACGAGTTTATGCAACAGAAGCATAAGGTCTTGAATGGAATGCCACTGATGGGCTCCATCCTTGATTATTCTGGAAACTAATTGAAGGGCAGCTTTGCCTTCGGTATAATCGCGATCAGCTATACCGTCAGGCAACAGAACGGTTTTACCACGTTTAAGAGCTTGTGCTGCAAGTTCAAGATTGACAAGATTTCCTGACCCGAACGGAACCTGACTGAGTATAACACTGTCCGCACGATCGATCATGTTCAGGGCTTCAGCGACTGCTTCGGCCCCGACAGGTGAGAAGGGCTGTTCAAGCACTGCATGAATATTAAGTGCTCTTGCTGCTTCAGCGTCAGAATCCAGTCGGTTAAGTACTCCGGTTGTTACCTCATAGCCTTCGATGAGAAGTCTGCGATAAAGCTCAATTCCGCTCCCTCCTCCGGCAATAACATGAACGGTCCGATTAAGCTTTTTACGTCGATTAAGACTGTCAAGTGCACCGGTTACCTGTAGGTACCCGGTGTAAGGATCCTGCTGGACACGAAGATCGCAGTTGTAAACGCTGCTGAGTGTTTCGGGTTCTAAAACTTCTGATGGCGTGCCGGCTTTAATGAGTCGACCGGAGGCCATGAGTAAAAAACGGTCGGAAATGCTGGCTGACAGGGTTAGATCATGGCTCACGAGAAGAATGGTCATCTTTTTTTCGCGATTGAGATTCATAAGAATCTGAAGAACCTCCTGACGGTGGTTGATATCAAGATGTGATATTGATTCGTCAAGCATTATGATTTTTGGATCCTGTGCGAGCACCATCGCCAGTGCAACCCGCTGCTGTTCACCACCGCTCAGTTCTGTAAAATAGCGGTCTCGCAGCCCTGAAACATCTGTATAGATCATGGATCGTTCCACAAGATCATGATCATGTGATGAAACAGTCCCCCACCGACCCATCGAGCTTATTCGGCCGTTCATTACAATCTGATAAACGGTAAAGGCCATTGGTGATTCTATTTTTTGGGGAACAACGCCAAGCAGTGATGCCCGGAAAGCTGGTCTTATGCACTGAACATCCTGGCCATACAATTCAACGACCCCTGATACAGGTTTCAGGAGCGCAGCGGCAGTCTTTAACAGTGTGCTTTTTCCGCAACCATTTGGCCCTATAAGCGAAACAAACTCGCCTTCCCTGACACTGAAGGATACGCGATCAAGCACTTTTCTGTGCTTGTATCCTGAAGAGACATCCCTGAAAGTCAAAGCTTCCTGTTCCATATTATGCAATCCAGGCCTGTTTCATTCTCCGTTGCAGTATAATCAGAAAAAACGGTCCTCCAGCAAGGGCAGTCACTACGCCGACAGGAATCTCTATCGGCGCAAGAAGAGTGCGCGCCAGAGCATCGCAAACAACAAGAAATGTACCCCCGCCGAGAGCCGCAAGCGGAACGAGTTTTCGATGATCAGGTCCAAAAAATGCCCGCATGACATGGGGCACAATCAGACCGACAAACCCGATCATCCCGGAAAGTGAAACTGCTGTTGCTGCAAGCAGGGTTGCCAGCAGTAACCCGGCAACAAGAACAAAATCTGCAGCTATTCCCTGATAATGAGCCATTTCCCGACCAAGGGCAAGAGCATTGAGGCGCGGTGAAAGCAGCCATATACCGCCAAGAGCTCCAAGAATTAGCACAAGAGAAAGTTGCTGCTGAGCTGAAGATACCGGTTGCAGGCTGCCAAGCATCCACCAGATGACATTGTGCATACCTTCGACGCTGGCCGTTGAAACAAGAAACATAATAACACTAGAGCATATCGAACTGACGATAACTCCGCTTAATATAAGACTGTAAACGGAAGGGTGACCACTTGAACCCTGGCTGGCTATACTGTATACCATTATCAGGGTTACAACTGCTGCTATAAAGGCAACGACCGGAAGCCCGAGTGAAACAAAAATTCCTGAACCGGCGAGAATACTTAATGTTGCCCCTAGACCTGCACCACCACTTACCCCGAGAACATAAGGCTCAGCGAGAGGATTACGTAAAAGAGCCTGAAAGACAACTCCGGATGCTGACAAGGCTGCACCGGTCATCATACCCATCAGAAGACGACTGAAACGGAGCGATATAATTGCATTACCTGATGCAGATTGTGTATCGGGAATACCAATACCGGAAGGACCGAGAAGCATGGAAAGTGCAAGCAGAAAGAGAAGTGCCAGAAAAAACAGAACTACCTTCAGCCTCGCTTTTCTATGGCTTTTAGCAGTAAATCGGTTATCGACACAGAGTTGAGAATTTTTAATACGCATCAGTTTTCAACACCATTCTGTGCTGGAAGACCCTGTTCGTAAGCGTGTTTGATCATCGTCATTTCTGTGACGGTATCGGCTGCTGCTATAAGGGCATCCGGAGCATTTCTACCGGTTATTACAACTATCTTTCCATCATCAAGCAAGCGCAGGGCTTCTAGAAAAGGATCAAGAGGCACTAGATTCTCTTTAAGGGCAAAACAGAGTTCATCAAGAAGCACAAAATCGTAATCAGGTGAAAGAAGGGCTGCAATGGATGCTTCAAGTCCTTTTCGGGCCACAAACCTGTGCTGCTCCATAATAGGATTATGTCGATCTTTTGGAAGAAACCCTTTGCCGAACTGTTCCCACTCAATGCCATCAAGACGGCTGAAAAATTTCTGTTCACCGACCGTATCATCAGATTTAACAAACTGAATAACTTTTGCCCGCATTCCGTGGCCCAAAGCCCGGGCAAGCATGCCGAATGCTGCAGTGCTTTTGCCTTTACCGTTTCCTGTAAATAAAAGAATTCTTCGTTTTTTCATTGTAGCACAATATTTTAGGGGTTAACCCCCCTGATTACCATAACAATCTGACAGCTACACCTGCTCCGAGAAAGAGAACGGCTGTCATCCACATGAGAGCAATACTCTGCCTGATTACAAGCGGGTTGCACTGACCCTCTTTTACTCCGAGGAGAGGTGCCTGACAAGGAACTCCGCCATAACTTCTTTCGCCGCCAAGTCTAACTCCGAGGGCACCTGCAAATGCTGATTCGGGGTATCCTGAGTTGAGACTGGCATGGCTCCAGGCCCCACAAAAAACTGCCTTGAAGGTATCAAAAAATTTGAGCTTTCCGATGAGTGCCGCGACTGCTATCGTCAACACTGTCAATCGGGCAGGTAGGTAGTTTGCAATATCATCGAGTTTTGCCGATGCCCACCCAAATTCGAGATACCGCTCATTTTTATAACCGAAGGTCGAGTCGAGTGTATTAATGGCTTTGTAAGCGATTGCTCCAACAGGTCCGAAGAAGAGCGCATAAAATAATGGAGCGGTTACGCCGTCGACGGTGTTTTCAGCTACACTTTCTGTCGCTGCAAGAGCTATGCCGTTTTCGTCCAGATTTGCGGTATCGCGACCGACCATGAGAGATACTTTCTGGCGCGCCAACTCTATATCGCCTTTTTCGAGCGCTTCCTGCACTGCTCCTGCATGATCGCCAAGATCCCTTAGTGCAAGAGAGGTATAAAGAAGATATATACTGAGGGCAAGCCCAGCCACTCTGTGCAACTGGCTTAAGAGGGTTATGAGAAGCCAGGCTGAAAAGGCTGAACCGCAAACAACAATTATAACAGCAAATATCCCTGCAATCCTGAGCGGCAGATTGGTGCGACGCAAAAATGTCTCGTTTTTTTCGGCAAACCAGCCTATACCTTTAACAGGATGAAACATCCAGCGTGGATCACCGAAAGTAAGGTCCAGAGTGAATGCTAAAGGGAGTATAAACTCATCCATAAAAGCCATAATGACTCAGCTCTTTTGTGGTGACCCTGGTGCAGTCTTGATGGCATCAAGAAGAATGGTATTCTCCTCGGGAGTCCTTACTGCAAACCGGAAATAGTTGATTTCTAGACCGGAAAAATTCCGGCAATCCCTGACGTGAATTCTGCAATTTGCAAGATAAGCAAGCAACCCGTCAAGAGAACTGCCACTCTGCCATTGAGCAAGAAAAAAATTTGCTGCACTGCCGGCAAGAATGATCCCGTCAATTGTCGACAGGGATGCTCTGATTCTTGCACTTTCTGACAATATCATGGTGCGGAGCGAATTGTCGTAGTCACCGCACTCCAGCAAACGAACGGCAACTGACTCGGCGACAGCATTAACTGTCCAAGGCTCCTTATAGTTAATAAGCTCTTTGATAACATCCTGATGGGCGATAACTGCTCCAAGACGCAAACCGGGAAGTGCATAAAATTTAGTCAGCGAGTGCAGCACAATTATATTTTTTAATGCCGTCACCTTACTCATTAAAGAGTTAACAGGAAAATCAGGTGTAAATTGAATAAACGCTTCGTCTATAATAAACCATTTATCAGGAAACCGGCTTGCGAGTGCCATAATTATCTCAGGAGGCACATCTGTTCCAGTGGGATTATTGGGATTTGCTGCAAAAAATGCATCGGCACCGGCAAGAGCATTGGCAAGCACCTCTATCTTCGGTAACTGAAAGCAGTTTTCAGCCTCAAGATGAATATAAATAATTTCTGCCTCGGCAATTTTGCCTGCCCGTTCGTATTCGTAAAACGAAGGGGAAAGCACGGCGATGCGTCTGAGTCTCAATGCCCTTGGAAGAAGATAGATCCCTTCTATAGCGCCATTGAGCGAAAGTACCTGTGATCTGGAGATTCCAAACTTTACCCTGTAAAATTCTTTTATACCCAGCCCATCCAAAGAGGGGTAGCGATGAAGAGAAAATACGTCGAGTGACAGTGAACCTATAGGAGGAAACAATGGGCTGATATTGACACTAAAATCAAGCATATCACCATCTGTAGAGGTTTTTATGGCTGCTCCACCGTGCAGATGATAGTAAAGGCTTGTCATGTAAGCGGGAGATCAATAATTTCAAAAACCTTAGCAAGATTGAGGTACCTTGAAAAATGCTTTGCAAGAAGTTCATAATTCTCCTGTGGTCCTTTTTGTTGCCGTTCAGCTTTGAACGTAGGCTCCACAAGAGATATAAACCACTCTTTTACTGCAGTTTCGTCAAATATACCATGAAAATAGGTGCCGATAACTTTTCCGTCCGGACTTACTGCTCCATCAACGTCATTTTCCGGCATGTTGTTTCGGGTTGATATCCTTATAAAAGGCACGCATCCACCGAAAACAGCGCTTCTACCCTGATGAATTTCATAGCCATAAGCCTCGCAAGTCTCACCCGCAATAATGCCCCGAACATTTGACAGGCATTTGTCCTTTTCAAGTACGGTTTCGACATCCAGGAGACCGAGTGCCTGACTGATACCGCAAGGACCCTCAACCCCATCAGGATCGGCAATACTTTTCCCCAGCATCTGAAACCCTCCGCATATACCAATAATTATCCCTCCTGCTTCCCTGAACGCATGAATTTCATGTTCCCAGCCCAGAGAAATGAGCCATTCAAGATCACCGCGAACATTTTTTGAACCCGGAAGAATAAGTGCCTTATATCCTTTGAGTGATCGGGGATAATGGAGATAATGCAGTGTAATTGCCGCATCTTGTTCAAGGGGCGACAAATCAGTAAAGTTAGATATATGAGGAAAATAGATAACAGCTATACCGATTTTTCCTGGTTCCGGCTCACACGGAGGATCAACTTTGGACGAAAGTGGAACAGCATCTTCAGCATCAATGGTGAAACCACGGAAATATGGAATAACCCCGAGTACAGGCACACCTGTCATCGTTTCGAGCATGGCAACACCGTCTTTAAACAATTCGATATCTCCTCGAAACCGATTGATGATAACCCCTTTGATCAGTGCTCTGTCTTCGATTGGAATGATGCTGATTGTCCCTGAGACTTGCGCAAAAACCCCTCCCCTGTCTATATCTGCAACAAGGATTACTGCTGCCCCTGAAGCTCTGGCGGTCCGGAAATTTACAAAATCTCTTTCATAGAGGTTCATTTCAGCACATGAACCGGCTCCTTCGATAACAACAAGCTCATGTTTGTGCATCAAGCGTTCAAGGCTTTCCTTTGCGGCTGCCGCCCAGGTGGAAGTGTCCCTGAAATAACCCTGTGCCGTCTCAGTTGTGCATACCTTTCCCTGAAGCACGACTTGTGCTCCAACATCAGAGTTTGGCTTGAGAAGCACTGGATTCATATCGGCTGTCGGAACAACACGGGCAGCTTTGGCCTGAACTATTTGTGCACGACCAATTTCGAATCCTTCAGGTGTAACTCCGGAATTGTTGGACATGTTCTGTGCCTTGTATGGAGCTACATCAATACCTGCATTGCTGAATATCCGGCACAAAGCAGTAGCTACAATGCTTTTACCAACGTCAGAACCTGTCCCTAATACCGCGAGTGCGCGGCATTTTTTTACTGGTATTACCATGTTTCGTGATGTACTAAGGAGTCAAGCTCTATTCTGGGTAACCAACCTGCCTGTTCAAGCTCAGGTGTCGCATGAAAAAAGCTTACATACCCGATCGCGAGATAGGCTACCGGCACAATATGAGCTGGTATACCAAGCGCTTCCCGGATGTGGTCGTGATGGATAATACTTACCCAGCCTACTCCAAGGTTTTCGGCACGAGCTGCCAGCCAGAGGTTCTGAACAGCGCACACTGAGCTGTAGAGATCCATTTCGGGATTTGCTGTTCTGCCGATAACAACCTCTCCGGTTCTCGACCGGTCACAGGTCACACAAATACCCAGCGGTGACTCCATAATACCTTCAAGCTTGAAAGAACGGTACGCGTTCTGTTTTTCACTACTGAACATTGTGGCAGCCTCTGCATGAGCTATCTCAAAACCGTCTTTAACCTTCTGGCGTACCTCGTGATCTTTGACCACTATAAAATCCCATGGCTGCATAAACCCGACACTTGGTGCATGATGGGCTGCATCGAGAAGCCGTGTTATCACACTGTCAGGAACAGGATCCGGCAAAAACTGACCCCTGACGTCTCGACGGCTGTAAATAACCTTGTAAAGCGCCTCTCTTTCTGATTCGGTAATGGTCATGTTCATACTAATTTGTGTTGCAGTAAAAAAAAGAAACACCACTAAAAAGCGACCTTGATACCTGCATAGGCTGAGCGCCCGGGAGTAGCATATCCCCAAGCCTCTTCATAATAAACGTTAAAAACGTTATCAATTCTGCCATAGAGTTCAACCTTGTCAGTCAACTTGCAGGATCCTGTCGTATTGACAAGACAATAGCCGGGCAATTGACCAGTACTTTTTCCATCGACTCCGTGATCATTTCGCGTTCCTACCCACTGTATATTGGCACTTACGGTTGCCTTGCTGGACAACTTGCCGGTTCCGGTAAGCCCTGCTTTATTTTTCGGGCGTCTTAAAAGCTCACTGCCTAAAGGATCCGCAGTAGAGGTGTAGGTGTAGTTACCTGCAAGAAGGACCGAATCAATCAGCTTCCACTCTACAAAACTTTCAACACCAAGAGTCTTGGTTATACCTGCAACCTGTGCGTACTGGTATGTTGCAAGATCAAAGTCTATACGGTTATCGTAATCCATACGAAAATAGGTTGCTCCAAACCTAAGCCTGTCTGAAACTTTCTGTTCAAAACCGGTATCCCAACCTTCACTTGTTTCGGCACTCAATTGTGTATTGCCATAAGGGGAATAAAGTTCATAAAGTGATGGCGCCCTGAAACCGGTACCGTAACTGAACTTCAGAACCGTATCATTGATGGTGTAGGAAGGTGCAAACCTATAAGTTGTCTTCGTGGTAAATTTCTCAGTATCCTCATACCTCAGGCCTCCAACAAGATTCAGGCCACCAATATGCCACTGATCCTGCAAAAAAGCACTTTTTGAAGTAATCCCTTTGTCAAGTGACGAAGCGTAAGCTCCGAAGTTATCATTGATCATGCTCTCCTGCTGGTAATTCAATCCAACTGAAGTTGTATTATTTTCGGCTGTAGCCAAGTCTCCCTGCCACCCTATGTCGTCGCGGTGTCCGTTAAACGTGCTGGAAACAGCATTATTCTCGAGATAGTTTCTGTCCTGATTGCTGAGATTATAGTAAAAGGTAGAAACAAGTGGTTTATAGTTTGTTTTTAACGCGAAGCGACCGCTTAACTGCTTGGAATCCTGATTAATTCCTGATATATCAAATCCGGAATAATCATACGCCACGTTGGCTTTAGTGTACCTTAGAACTGTTTCAAGAGAAATATGTTCATTCAAACGCAATCCAAAGTTTCCGGAAAGGGTTGTATTGTCATACCCGTCTTTTTCATATGTCTTACCTGTTGGATTGAGCCAGCGGTTGTTGTGATCAACTGCTGAAAAACCCTCTGTTTTTAACCTTGATACTCCAACTGAATAGTTCAGTATACCCTGCCGACCATTTGTGCCGCCATATATTTTGTATGTCCCATAGGAGCCCCCTTCAATACCGGCAAATGCCTCTGGTGTTGAGGTGCCCTTTTTGGTTATAATGTTGATAACTCCGGCAGATGCGTTTGAACCATACAAAAAACTGACCGTACCTCGCACAATTTCTATTCGTTCAATATTGTCGATGGTCAGATTGGCAAAATTCGGCGCACGATTGGCATCAGAAGGGTCGTTAGCTGGAACCCCGTCAATAAGAAGAAGGGTATTTTTGGAATCAGACCCTCTTAAAAAAACACTTGCAAGTGTACCTGGGCCTCCATTTGAAGCCACATCAATGCCGGCAGTTCCCTTGATAACCTCTTCGACACTCTGTTTTCCAGAGTTTTTTATTTCTTCCGCTGTTATGACTGTAACGGATGAGCCTCCGGTATCGCTGATAGAGTTGAGGGTTTTGGTAGCCGTAACAACCATTTCCTCCCCGGCAAAACTTTTTGTCTGTTCTGCACCAAGAAGGCCTTTGCTGCATAGCAAACCTGCCATGACAACAAGAAATACTTTTTTGTTCATTTTTTGATTGTACCTGTTTTCAGTTTTAGAGAAACATCAACTGACAGGGGTTAGCTTAAGGCGGCATGTGACGGCGTAAAACATTGCCCGATGATTTTTTACAAACGGTATTTTTATCTGCAAAGGCGCATGATATAATAACAAGCGGGAACGCCCATATACGAAAGCACAAAAAAACCTTGCAAAAAGATCAAGAAGAAAGCAATGCAGAAGAAGTACAGCTTTGCCCCGACTATATCCCGTAGTCCGATCTTGTAATGCAAAAATAACTGGCAGGTCTCCTGACTATAACGGTTAGGTTCTATTGCGGGCCTTCCCACAGTTTTCCTTGGCGGAAAATAATGCAGTGACCTGAAACT
>SERZ01000941.1_pt1 | contig 18085 bp, 12 predicted proteins | sample 3171461 | NCBI WGS metagenome assembly SERZ01 (sample SAMN06051861, study PRJNA518727) | freshwater metagenome | biome: subpolar coniferous forest; feature: holomictic lake; material: water; isolation source: holomictic Lake 227, 6 m depth | place: Canada: near Kenora, Ontario | collected... | reverse complement strand
GGGGTGTCTAAAGCGGTCACACGGATGGCGAGTTCGTTTTTCTTGACATCGCAGACCTCGATGCAGAAGCGATGCCATCATCTTCATCTGTAGAGCTATGAAGCAAGCTTTTGCAGGGTTACAAAATCAAGTTGCTGCGCAGCCTGTCGCACCTGCTGCGCGTAGGCACTTAGCTCGGGTTGATTCGCTCGCAGAGCGACGCACCAGTCTTCTATCGCACTGACCTCACCTAGGCTCACCATGGCAAGCAAATCGGCTAACTGGCGCGCGTCAGGTCGGGCCAACACCTGCAGCGCAGTATGCGCGACCGTCTCTGCTTGCACCGGACGCAACGCCAACAAAGCACTAGCCAATTCTGACAATACCACCGGCTTACCCAGGAACCCATCAAAATCGACTTCAGCCGACACGTCAGCGGGACGATGCTTTTGCATGCCCGAGATCAGCAGCACCGGCAGCCCCGGGCACTGCTGACGCGCAAAGCCAAGCACCGCCCAACCATCGCCCTCGGCCATCATCTGGTCGGTGATCACCAGATCCCAGCGCTTGGCACCCAGGCCCAGTTTGACGATAGCGGCCTGGCCGCTAGCCACACCATCAACGCTGCAGCCCAGCGACTCCAGGGCATCGGTCAACAGACTGAGCGCTTGCGGATCATCATCCACCAGTAAGACGCGCAGCCCCAATGCCGCTGGTGGAACAACTGGCGTCAGGGACTCCATCGGCGCGAGCGACGCCAGTGGCTCGGCCACCACCGGGCACGCCAGTTCGAAGTGGAAGGAACTGCCCACACCCGGCTTGCTCTGCAGCGTCAACTCGCCTCCCAACAGCGCTACCAGATCGCGCGCAATCGACAAGCCCAGGCCAACACCAACGCGTCTGCGTTCAGTGCCAGTTGGCTTGGCGTGCCCCTGATAGAAAGGCTCGAAGATCTTCTTCTGCTCCTCGCGCGCAATGCCATGTCCGTTGTCCATCACCCAAAAGGCAAGCCGAACTTGATCTGCTGCCGTGGCCTGGCTTACCTTGCAGCTCAATTCGACCCGGCCCTTTTTGGTATGCCGGTTCGCGTTGGAGATCAGATTGTCGAGCACCTGGCGTAGCCGCGCGCCATCGATCAGCACGCCGGGCGGCAAGTCGCCCTGGCAGTTCAGCACAAACGTGTTGCCGGCGGCCTCGGCCTGAATCTTGCCGGCACGCTCGATTTCGATCAGCCAGGGTACGAGCGCCAGGGGCTGCGGGCGCAGCACCATTTGGCCACTCTCCAGCCTTGATTGGTCCAGCAACTCATCAATCATGGCGAGCAGGCGCAGGCCGTTGCGCTCGATGTCGCTGGTGCCCTCCAGCAGCGACAGTCGCGCCGAACCCCGGCGCAGCATGCGCGCATAACCAATGATGGTGTTCAGAGGCGAGTGCAACTCGTGGCTGACGCGCGCCAGAAAATCAGACTTGGCCCGGCTCGACTGCTGGCTCTGCTGCAGTTGCGCGTTCAGACTGCGCGACTGTTCACTCAGCGCCAGAAAGAACATGGGCGCAGCCACCAGCAAAGCCCAGGTCAGGCTGGTGTAGTGGGTAAACGGCAAATGCACAAAACCCAGGTTGGAAATGGCACGCAGACCCTCCACAACCCAGGCCACACCGTAGCCCAACGCGAGGTAGCCTGCGGTATTGTCGCCCCGGCGCCAGGCCATGATGGCCACCCACAGGGACGACACGAAAATCACCAGCAAGGCATATGACCACACCTCGTAATACAAGCCATAGTTAAACGGACTGATCAGCGCAATCGCCAGACTCAGGGCCACGAAGGCCAAGAAGACCCGGTCCCAGCGCGGATATGTCGTGCGCAGCGCCAAAAAGTCGCGCTGGATAAAGATCAGAGTCAACGTCGCCATCAGCCCCACCGGCACATGCAGATGAATCGGAAATGCCAGCGTAGCGGGCCACAGGTAACGTTCCCACAAGCCTTCGCGGCCGAGTTCCATGAGCGCGGTGGAAACATGCAGCAAGCTGAAATACAGATAGGTCCATTGCCGCAGGCGCGCGAACACCGAGAGCGAAATAAAGGCCACGATGAGCGAGCCGCCCGCGCCCGCGGCAATCATCAACCGCCTGCCGTCCTCTGCCCGCAGCAAAGCTGTTGGTTGCCACAGGCGGGCATTGAGGTCAACCGCCGTGCGCGACTGCACACGCAGCAACATATGACGGCTCACGCCGCCCTCCAGCGTCAATGGCAAGACCAGGCCCACGGCATCCAGCGGCTTGAAGTTCTTGGGGACTTGCAACCCCGACTCGACGCCGCTCCAGCCTTGTGCGCCGTGCTGGAAGAGGCTGACACTTTCCATGCGCGGGTGACCGATAACGAGCCAGCGTTCAATTTTTTCTGCACTGGCATTGTGCAGCGTGGCACGCAGCCAGAAGACCCGACTGTCGTAACGCCTTTTCAAGTCAGTGCGGCAACCGCCTGCTCGTCGAGCACGCCCGACTCATCGACAAAGATTTCGGCGTGGCTGGTGAATTCCAGACTTGGCTCGCTGCCAATCTCGATGGCGGTGGCGGCCAGCGCCGGACCGCTGGCCAAGAGCAGGGCCATCAGCAAAAACGCCAGTGCTCGCGACGGAGAGTGAAAAATGTTCACCCATCAACTTTAATCGATGAAGCTCTCAGCGCGTCGTGGCATCGCGCAAGCTCTCTCGAAACTCCCTGGGCGACGTGTCAAAGTGTTCCTTGAAGGCAGTAGCAAAGTTTTGCGATGATGAGTAGCCAAGGCTTTCAGCAATCTCGGTAATAGATAGATCGGTGGCAGCGAGCAACTGCCTGCCTACGCGCAGGCGCTCGTCGCGCAGCCAGCCAAAAACGGTCACGCCATACTGTTCGCGAAACGCTTCGTTGAGTTTCTTCTCATGGCATCCGAGTTGCTGCGCCAGATCATGCGCACTGGGGGGCTTGCCAATGTCACAGAGCAGGATCCTCTTGGCTGCGCGCACCAGTGTGGCGCTAGGCACAGCGACGTTGATCGACAGATCGACGGCATCAAGGGCAGCCGGGAAGGCGGGGCGCTGCAGGCTGATGGCAATACGTGCGGCGATTTCTTCTTCGTTGGCGTAGGACTTGACGATGTAGTCCACTGCGCCAAGCAATAAACCATCAAGTCGGTAGGTCTGCTCGCCAGCGGCCGAGAGGAATATCACCGGGATGTGGCGCGTGTCGGGGTTGGCCTTGAGCAGTCGGCAGGTGCCAAAGCCGTCGAGCACGGGCATGTTCACATCGAGCAGGATCAAATCAAAGTGCGACAGCAATGCCTTGTGGTAGCCGTCCTTGCCGTTAAAGGCTACCGCCACCGACCAGCCCCGCGAGGTGGCGAGCTCAGCCAGCACCCGCAGATCGGCCAGCGAATCATCAATGAGCAAAAGGCGTGCTTTGGTGGCAGCAACCATGTCTTATTGTTCCTTCGATAAGAATACAGCATAAGCGCGCTTGTCAAACAACGCGTTTGGAAGAATAGCCAAAACGTTTGATCGGGCGTTTTGGAAAAGAATATTCTTTCAGCGTGCATTTGATCAAACGGTTCAGGCGTTTTTGCAAACACGAAAGATTTGGAATCTCCCAAAATGGAGTCATGTCACGTTTGCCAGACCTCCCCGAACTGCTTGATACGCTGGACCCTAACGCCACCATGGTTCAACGCCATTTGTGGCTCATCGCCCTGGTCGGTTGGTTGCGAGGCAATGCTGACTCGGTTGCGGCATCTCGTTCGCGACTGGCTCTGTTTCTTGACGCACTGCAGCAGCGCCCTGAAACACACCAAAAGCTAAAAGATTGGTGGACTAAACTGATGGGCACGGTTGATGCTACCGCCTTATTGTCAGATTTTGGTTTTGCCTCGCGCATTGCTTTTGTCAGCGAATTCTTTGAGCGCCTACGCCTGAAACTCCTGCCTGGCACGCCGGAGACTGCCGATGCTGCCATGTTATTCTCACTGGTGTTTGATGATCCATTTGATGCCCAATGGATAGCGGCACTCGATGAGGCCATGCTGGTGCGCCTGGGCAAACTGCTTGAAGCCCCCGTCCCAGGGGGTAAGGTGCTTAACCCTTGCAATGCAACATCCTGGCAACGCCTACTGATGGAATCCATCACCTTCTGCAGTAGCCAGGTAAGTGCCACCGGATTTTCGCCTGAGTTACGCCTGCGCATGAGCGCACCAGCGCGCGAGGCGGTTCCGTTTCATGGACTAGCGAGCAAACTCGACAACTTGTACCAGGCCTTCCTGGCCAGCCCCGAGCGGGCCACTGCACAACGCCAGCTGGCGCTGGAGCAGTATCTGGAGCAGCTCGATGCCTGTCGCCATGCCGCTGCTTCGGTGTACACCCATCTCGACGAGCACGGCATCTCGGTCAACCTGGTGTTCCAGCTTCGCCAGATGCGTGATCGGGTTCTGCGCATCCGCGCACTGCTGGATTGCCTGCTCTCAAATCATCCGCGCCAAAGCACTGCCGAGTTGCTGGCACATCTGGTCACCGTAGGGCAAGAGCGCCTGAGCGTGCAGGCACTGATTACATCCAACTCGTCCATGTTGGCGGCCAAGGTGGCCGAACGAAACTCTGAAACTGGTGAGCACTACATAACACGCACACGTTCCGAGTACCGACTCATGCTGCGCCAGGCGGCAGGCGGTGGTGCCGTCATGTCCATCACCACGCTGATGAAGTTTGCTGTGCTATCCATGGGCTTGTCGGCTTTCTGGGGTGGCTTCTATGCCGGCATGAACTACGCCCTGAGCTTTGTGCTGGTGCAGTTGCTGCACTGGACGGTGGCTACCAAGCAGCCTGCCATGACTGCGCCGGCCATGGCAGCCAAACTCAAGGAGCTTGGCAGCGCCAACGCGGTGGAAGAGTTTGTCGATGAGGTGGCCCATTTGGTGCGCTCCCAGGTTGCTGCCATTGCTGGCAATCTGGCGCTGGTCATCCCTTTCGTCATGCTCATCAGTACCGCGCTGTGGTTCGGCATCGGACGCCCCATGATTGACGCGACCGTTGCCGCGCATGTGCTGCATGATGTGACACTGCTCGGGCCAACCGCCCTCTTTGCCGCCTTCACTGGGGTGCTGCTATTTGCTTCCAGCATTCTTGCCGGCTGGGTGGAAAACTGGTTTGTGCTGAACCGACTGGACTCTGCCGTTCGCTACAACCCCAGAATTACACGCATCCTGGGCACACAACGTGCTGATCGTTGGGCGACTTTCATGCGCAACAATATTTCTGGCCTGGCCGCCAACGTCTCGCTCGGGCTGATGCTGGGTCTGCTGCCCACGTTCGCCAACTTCTTTGGGTTGGATCTGCAAGTGCGCCATGTCACCTTGTCTACCGGTCAGCTTGCAGCAGCAGCAGCCAGTCTGGGTACGGACATCGTCTACCAGGCCGACTTCTGGTGGGGTATAGCGGGCCTGGCAGTGACGGGTCTGCTCAATGTCAGCGTCAGCTTTTATTGCGCCTTCCGATTGGCGCTGCGTGCGCACAACGTCAGCGGCTTGGACCGCGTTCGTATCAGGAGTGCCATCCGCGGCCGTGCGCGCACCCATCTGCGCAGTTTCTTCTGGCCGGAATCCGCTGAGACCGAACCTAGGAAATAGAAGACATCATGTCGGAAGACACATATGTTCTTTGATTGGATCTACGCCACTCCAACCTGGCTTTGGGGATTGATCGTGCTGGTGATAACGGTAACGCTGAGCTGCGCAGTTCTGGTGCTGTTGCGCTGCCATTTCGATCTGCAGATCAGCGAGGAAAATAGCGAAGCCAGCGCGGTGGTGATGCAGACCGTCGGCACCCTGTTTTCGGTGCTGCTGGCTTTTGTGGTCGTCGCAGAGTGGCAGAGTTTTGGTGATGCAGAGAAGGTCGTGCAAGAGGAGGCCGGCCACCTCCTCAACATCTACAGCGACACCCGTGCTCTGAAAGGCGACGACGGTGCCGTATTGCGCAAACTTGTGCGCGACTACGCCAACCACGTTGCAACCGAGGAATGGGCGCAGCAGATGGCGGGCAAGCCAGTCAACGCCATTGCCGGCCGACTGCTGCTGGAGCGACTGCGCACGGCAACACTGTCGCTTGAGCATGAAGGCAAGTCGTTGTCAATCCAGTCGGAGATATTTCGCGAACTCAACGACGTGGGCAACCAGCGCCGAGCACGCCTGATTGCTGCACAACCCGACGCTGGTGTACCGACCATCATCTGGGTGATCACGGTGCTGGGGACATTGTTGCTAATCGCCTGTAGTTACACGCTGGCGCTTAGCAGTCTGCGACTGCACCTGTGGCTGGTTGCTACCACCGCCGCGGCCATAGTGCTGGTGTTCATACTGATGGTGGCGCTGGATCAGCCGTTTCGCGGTGAGGTGCGCATCACCAACGAGGCGTTCCTGTCGGTCTTGGCCTCCAGGTTGCCGTGAACCCGCAGCGCGTGCTCACCTGGTGGGGGTGGTGCAATAGCCTTTGAAGGCCTGCTCGCTGTTTTCAAATCTCTTTGCGCTGGCCAGCTCCCACGGCCTGGCGCACGCAGACTCCCGCGCACACCAGGCATAGCCGGCTGATCCAATGCAACCGTGCGCGTCGCGATCCGCCCCCAGACGCTGCGCAGGCGGAACAACCTCCGCCCTTTGAAAATTGGCGCACGACGCAAGCAGCATCACAATCCCCAGTCTCCATACCTTCATCGATCTGGCCCCCGGTTCATATTGAACAATCCTTGGCGAAGGATCACGGAGGTCATTGTCGCAGTGCTGTTTGTTGTCAACGAGCAACTACCGGCTTCACTCAAAAAATATTTTCGTGTTTTGACGGTCAATCAAACGAATCAAGCGCTCAGGCAAACATGGACGCTGATGCGGCGAACAAAAATCAGCGGAACACGATACGCAATCCGACCAAATGGAGAACACATCATGAAAAGTTTCCTTCAAAGAAAACTGCTCATTGCTCTAATTGCATCCGGCACGCTTGGCCTAGCTGGCTGTTTTGGATCTGGTTCGTCAGGTATTTCTCCGCCACCCGGCACCAAAGCGACGATCAACCTCGTCAACGATAGCAGTTCAGTCTATGCACGCGCTGTCCTCCTTGACCAGAACAGCAATGTTCTGGCAGAGCAGGAGATCAACTGCAAAGTGGCACAAACGAACTGCGAGGTCTTCCTCCAGAATACCCTGGGTGAACAACAAAACACCCTGCTACTGCAGGATGACCAGCGCCAACTCATTCGCGCTTTCCAGGCTCAAGGATCCGAGTTAACTGAGAGCTATATTCACCCCAGTAACGTTTCTACTGGTTTGTATTTAACACAGCGACTGCAAGAAACATACCTGATCAAAGAGGCCATTCCTCAGGACGAAACATTTATTCGTTTGCAACAGTTTTTCGAGAATTACAAAAGTCCGGATGGCTTACCCGAGTTCAACGAAGAACTTGGTGAATATTATGCCAAACAGCGAGCTGCCAACCCGTCGCTAACTGAAGTTCAGTTTCTTGAGATTCTGGCAAAGCGCCTGAGGGACTGGAGTGTCGCAACGCCCGACGAGCTCCCGACTTCGCTTGTCGCGATGCAAGCCAGTCTTTCCGCTGGCCAAAAGTTGGCCAATGCATTCAATGATCTTGTAGCAGGAAAAGTTCGACTGATCAGCGTGGCCTACGCTGCGGAAACAAGCGGATGCTCAACAGGGCTCTCAACATTTATAACAGCCAGTCAAGCCTCGGCCCAGGCTATCCCTATTGCGGGAGGCGTGATCGCAGAACTCCTCAGTATTGCCAAGGACTCATGCTCTACTACTGATAGTGAACTAAACGCCATAAATTCGAAACTTGATACGCTCCAGACAACTGTTGACACCGTGGGCAAGACACTGGCTCAAGCCAAGGCACTGGGCGAAAGCGGATGGATCAATTCGCAAACCGAGAAGTTTAAGGGTCTAAAAGCTTTGGGGGCCAAGGCAATCAAAAGCCACAAGGATTTTCTCAGCAATAACAAGATCGATAACCAAGCAGCTGCGACTCTCGAGGATTGGTTTACAAAGAAGGGAGGCTACATAAAAGCCACATCTGATCCAATAACCAAGGAGAGCGTCCTTGGTGTCCTGAAGTCTATGAACACGCTTCTGGAAGAGATGACCAAGGTAACGACTGATTCAAATCTCAATACGTATTACACAGCATTGAACGATCAATGCAAAGACATTAATACAAATTCCTTTACTAGCTCTAACTTTGTTGCTACTCGACAATCCTGTAACAATGCCCTTCTTGCAAATGCCGCTTATTTGATGGGGGCGGAGGCAATGGTGTTGCCAATGGCAAGAGACATCTTTCTAGTTCTCGAAAAGTATTACAAGGAGGAAGGTTCGGTAGTTTACAACGATGTGAAACTACCCTTCATTTCACCAGCTCTCACTGCTTTGGATGAAACTCTTGCGATTACTTCTTACGTCGGTGCCTACGAGAAAACCAAAAAGATATTCAAGCGTCAACAGGACGAGTTCCTGGGCGCTCTCAAAGCGCACGTCGGACACGATAGCACTGGCTATTTCAACCCATTTGCCGGTTTACCAACCAATCTACTAAACAGAATCGGCAATGTCTGCGGGAAAAAAGAGTCTGGCGTGACAACGAACGTCCCTGCGATCGTTGGTTGGTATGCGCCAACAGGTGTTGAGGCGGACAACTATATTGTTACAAGCTGCTATCTAATCAATGGCAATCTCAACACTATGCACCCTGTGAAGGCAAAGTACTATTATTACATCGACCCGGATACTAATAAGCCCAAATTAAGCCCCGTGCCCAACTATGGCGCTCTTATCAATGTAATGGGTGTTTTAGCTGATCAAGCGCCGGTTATGCCATGGGATATTAGTGACACTGCCCCCTACATGAGTTTTGAACGATTTACCAGCACCGAGGTGGGCTTGGTATTTTACGCGCCCAGGTTGGAGGCATACAGCCAGGTGGGAGTCAGCGGAGCATCCGACCAAGTCAAATATATTACGAACGGCGTCTACATTCCAACCTATTCCGCGCCGGGACCTCAACAGCTAAACTATTTGTATAAGACGGATAATCCCGGCCCAGGATATTACAAGGCACTGCTTGACTCGCAAAGTGCATCTGTAGCCAATCCAAACTGGTTGCTATTCAAGGACAGTGAAGGCTATTACCACGTAACGCTGATGATCTTAAATCGCGCCACAGGGATGATAGTTTCACTTCACTGCAAAACGCCCGATTGCAGTGTGGGGACTGGTAAAGAGTGGTTGAAATATAAGGAAAGCGATCTTGTTGTGGATATCTCCTACATGAGCAGCCACGCCTACGTTGACAACATGTATGTTTATCAGTTGGGGCCGTTGAAATAATCACTCGGTGGTAAAGTGCTCAGGAGACCCGCCTGGCGGGCCGGCGGGCCTCCCCGAATAGGAAAAAACGAACTGCTGCCAATGAGTGACTCTGGCACATTTTGAAAATATATTTCTTCAATCAAACGTTTTGGGCGTTTTGGCAAACATGGGGCATGTAGTGCCGCATGAAACTTTCGACTAGGTTAACGCCATGGTGTGGAAATCATGCTAAAGCTGACTGCATCGACACGATTCCGTGGCTCACCGCTGAATACCGGGTGGATTTGAAATGACCTCTAAATTGCTCCGCTGGATTTCGCTGGTCGCAGCGGCTGCGCTGGTCGTGGCCTGTGGCGGCGGTGGTAACAGTTCCGCCCCTGAAGCGACGCTCGTCTTCAAACAATTGTCTGGCGCCCCCTCAGAGATGGAGAGCATGCAGGCGCCAACACCGGCGTCGACGGCCGTGCGCTCAACGGGCGCACTGCTGACGGTCACGCCCGTGCAGAACGCTGCGGGGACCTGGACTTCGCGTAGCGACGTGCCAGTGGATGGACAAGGCCTGCGTCTTGTGGTGCTGAGCGCTGACAGCGCGGCGGCTGCCTCGCCTTTGAATGTGACACTGGACAATCCCGCCGCAACAAGCAAAAAGTCGCAACCCACTGCCGTGGCGCTCAAGTCGATCTCGCGTGGTCTGGCAGTTCAGGATGTGCTGGGGGACGTTTACCAGGTCAGTGGGCTCACACCCGGGAAGCGCCAACTCGTCGTTGAATCGGCCGTGCCGGCTCGGCGCATGTTGCGTATGGAAAGCCAAGGCCCAACTGAGCTGATCTCGCAGCTGGCTGAGCGCAATCAGCGGGTCGGGCAGCGCATCCGGCTGCTGGCACGCCTGCATGATCGCGCTGCAGCCGCAGACGCGCCGAGCGGCGCCAGCATCACCAGCGCGACACTGCAACTGACCACACCTGACGGGCGTGCGCTCAAACAAGTCATGCGACCGGATGCTGCCATGGGCAACGGCGTCTTCAGTGGCGACTTTCTGGCCGACCAAGCGGGGAACTTCAACGCTCAGCTTGTCGTCGAGGGAACCGACCCGTTTGGCAATGCGTTCCTGCGTACCAGTGAGCACCTGATCCCGGTCGTGCCGGACAGCCTGCGCCTGCGCAGCACAAAACTGGCGGCAAAGATGGTCGCACAGCAGCGCATGAAGATCGGTATCGACGTGCTTGAACTCGCACCCAACAGGCACGTCCGCGTCTTCGGTGAGGTCTGGGGCACCGACGCGGCGGGCGCAGCGGTCTCTGTTCCGGTGGCCTGGGTCGGCGGGATGTCGGTTGTCAGTGACGGCGCGCTGAGCCTGGGCCTGGACACCCGCTGGATCGCCAAGGCGGGGGCGAGGGCACCCTTTGAACTGCGCAAGGTGCGCATCGAGGATCCAGACCACTCCATCGAGCTTGCCTCGGCGCCAGTCTTGCCGCTGTCTATGCCGGATTTGCCAGCAGCGGGTGTGACCAGCGCGCCAGTCGTCGTGGATGAGGAGATGCTCGCGGGCCCGCGACCCGTGCGCAACGCTGCTGCAGCCAGCACCGGCTCAGGTCACACGCTGCTCCTGGTGCACGGCTACTGCTCGGACAATGTCTGGGGCCCCAACCTCAGCCGTTTCGGCAACGCCAGCGCCGACAGCGTCTTTCTTGACCTCAACGCCAACCGCAGTCACGATGAGTTCGCTCAACGCATTCTCGAATTCGGCAAGAAGTGGAAGTCCTACGCCATCGTGGCCCACAGCCAGGGTGGCGCAGCCGCCCTGCACCTGAAGACGTACTACTGGAGCGGCCTCGACGAAGCCGGGCCGGGGCGACTCATCCAGTCGGTGGGCACGCCTTACCAGGGAACGGCGCTTGCTGGCGTGCTCGCCGCCATCGGCTCGGTGTTCGGACAGGGTTGTGGCCTGAACAATTCCCTCACCTACGACGGGTCCAAGGCGTGGCTTGCAAACATCCCGCCCGAGGCGCGCAGCAAGGTCCACTACTACACAACGACGTACGCAGACAACGGCTTTTGGACGCGCGACTATTGCAACCTCATCAGCGACACCTTTCTTTCTGATCCGAATGACGGCGTCGTCGAACTCGAGAGCGCGCAGTTGCCTGGTGGCGTCAACCAGGGCAACACCACCGGCCAGTGCCACACAGCGACCATGCGTGACCCCTCGCAGGTCAACGATGCGGCCCGTAACGTCATCATGAACAACGCCGCTGCTGTGGCGCCGCCGATTGTGGCCGCAGGAGGCAAACCATGATGCGCACGCGGACGGCCGCACTCGCCCTGACTGCCGTGCTGTCAGCCTGCGGTGGCGGCCATGATGTACCTGTGCCCATCCCGACACCGGCAACCGCCCAGGTCAGCGAGAGCAACCACCTGGATGCTGCCGCGGTAGGCAAGCTCGCAGCAAACCGCATTCTGGAGTGGCTACTGAACGCAACCGTGCGCGCGACCGAAATCTTCGTGAGCCCAGGCGTAGAAGCTTGCTCGGCCGGCGGTACGGCAACCGTATCGATCATCGGCGATGTCAGGAAGATTGTTTTCAACGCTTGCCAGGTCGGTCAGCGCATTGGGGTCTCAGGCTCGGTGTCGGTCTCTGGCGCCGTATATGACGCGCAAGGCAAGTTGCAGTCGTCTGACGTTGCCATCGTTGAGCTGGCCTACCAGTCGCCCTCGACCCAAGGCGTAACGGAAGTCATGAACGGCTCCACTACCTACCGAACCCTGAGCGCCGGCTTTGTTGACCTCACGGGTCAGGTGACGGTGACAAGAAATGCAAGGACCGACACCTACACAAAAATCAGTTCCCGTTTGACCGCTAACGGGGTGCTCGAGAAACTCACCGTCGCGGTCGATTCGCCGCGCTTCCCCTATGGGCCGTTGCAAGTGACCGACACCGACACTTCGACCGTGGTCATCGCGCCGGATGGCTCCCGGGTCACGCTGACGGATGTCCTGAGCGCAAGTTCCGTCGGACTGCGCTTTGACCTGCGCTTGGCCGAAGCTCTGACACCGTACTACACACGCACGCTTGGCAGCAACGACCCCCTGCTGCAGGAGGCCGTAATGCGGGCCATGAAATGAAAAACCAAAAAACATTCTCTCCATCCATCACGCGGCAATAGCAATCTACCCAGGAGCCCAATATGAAACTACCTAACAGTGCCCTAGCCCCCATGGTTCTGGCAACCCTGAGCCTCGTTGGCTGTGGTGGCGGGGAAAAAACCATCCCGCCTGAAGCTGGCCAGATTCATGTTCTCAGCACCTTGCTGAACGATGTTGAAGTCGGCTCGACCACCTACAAGGTCTATAGCGTCAGTGATGATCAGGGTACGCTGTCGGACCAGGCTCTGCCCAAGTCCGAAGAAATCAAGCTACCCCATGTCCTCGTTCTGGAGAGTGAGTCCGGGCCAGTGCCCAAGGCAGCCTACGCCCGATACCCTGATGGCGGAGTCATACCACGCCTGGCTGCGGCCGTCCCACTGCAAGATGTCGCAGCCTGCTACAAAGATCTTTTTGCCGCAGTGAAAACTGTGAATCCGGCTTTGAAATCACGCGACCAGATTGCCAAGAGACTGCGGGATCTGGACATGACGGCCGATGAAATATGTTCGCAGATACCGAGCTCTGGCCTGAGCATGGTCGACTATTTGAGTCTCTTTGACAAGATCGACACCTATTGGCCCGGCCAGGATGATATTGATGGGAAGGCGGCGATATTTTTCATGCGCATCAAAGTACGCCCCGTCACATTCCAGCAGGCGTTGCTGGATAACGGTTACACGTGGGACGCCTTTCTAAAGCGTCTGTCTGGGCGCGACAACGGTTTGGACGAGTTCTACAGACTGTACGAAGACTCGGATCTGACCATCAGACCGTTCTTGGCCTATTACATGCAAACCGCAACGCAGCCCAAGGTGGCTCAGGCCAAATCACAGGTCATGTTTTTTGCGAACTGGTTAAGCGACAGACTCCTGCCGAGTGCATTTGCACAGTCTGATATGGGTCAATACATGGAAGCAATATCCAAGAGCGCGAATACGATCAATCAATATATTGAAATCGCCAAGACGGTCTGGAGTGTTGTTCAAAATAGCGTAGGGTCGACCAAGGTTGACCGCGCTATTCCCCAGTCCTATGTGATTTCAAGTCAGGACAAGGATTTCCTCAATTACTACGGTGCAAAAGAGTCAGCTACACCTGTGGTTTCGTTTATCGGAAAAACCTATGCCTTTGGCTGGTGGGAAAACTACCGTGTCGATATGCAGGCGACGTGCGATTTTGACGCCAAGCACAAGACCATCCCCGGACAGTGGCTGCCTAACATCGCCATCAAGACACCAACCGTCAATGCAAGCTGGGGACTGGGCAAAGGTTATGTCGTCAATGGCTCGGTGGTTGCCAGCAATGCGGCTAACCGCGGCACGCCCGAAAGCCCCATTCCATCGATTGACATGACGGTGGAGTTGTCTGCCACTGCCTTTACGACGACTCGAAGAAATTACGTCTTTCAGTGCCGAGGGGATACCGGTGCCACTTACAAACCATAAGAAAAAATACCGCGAAAGTTCGGAACCTCATGCTCTCTTTCTCCGATCCTCTGCGCATCGGATTGACACCGGGGCTGCTGCTGGTCTTGCTGCTTCTCGTGTGGACGGGCGCGATCCACGCACAGAACCCTGGACGCGTGGCCAAGGATTACCCGCCAGACATCCGCCGCATTTTCGAGCGTGGTGAACTGGTGGTTGCGATGCCAAGCTCAGATCTGCCTCCGTTTTTCTTCAACAGGGATGGCAAACTTCAGGGCGTTGATGTCGAGACAGCGCAGGAACTGGCCAAGGCGCTGGGCACCAAGATCCGCTTTGACCGCAAGGCCGCCAGCTTCGACGAAATGGTGGACATGGTGGCGCGCGGAGAGGCCGACCTTGGCATTGCGAAATTGTCCCGCACCCTACCGCGTTCCTTGCGGGTTCGCTTCTCCGATCCCTATCTGGTGCTGCACCATGCCATGCTGATCAACCGCTTGCGCCTGGCGGCGCTGACCGTTGGTAAGGACGCGGAGCTCGTCATCAAACACTTCCCCGGTGTGATTGGTGTGCGCAGCAGGACTTCCTACGTCATGTTCGCAGCAGAGTACTTCCCCGGCGCCAGGATCGTCGAGTACCAGGATTGGGACGTAGCCGTGCGCGCAGTCAAGGCCGGACAGATCGACGCGCTCTACCGCGACGAGTTGGAAGTCAAGAGTGAATTGCAAGCTGATCCCCGCAACGCGCTGCTACTCAAGCCGGTGGTGTTCACCGATACGCGCGATAGCATCGCCATCGCGCTGCCCCCCGATAGCCATGCGTTACTCAGCTTCATCAACCTGTACCTGGCGCAGCGGCCGAAAGCGCTCGACATCGAAACGCTGCTCAAGCTCAAACTCCAACCGCAGGCCACCCCATGAGTCGCATCGCAGACCTCTGGCGCAAGCAATCGAGCAATCCTGCCGTCCTGCTGACGAGCGTCGCCGCCGGGATCGCGATCGGACTCTGGCTGCCGGGCCTTGCCGGCTCCCTTGGCCTGCTGTCGGACATCTATTTGAGCCTGTTGAAGATGATCACCATGCCCTTCATGGTGTCGGCCATCATTTACAGCATGAGCCAGCTGATCGGCACAAACGAAACCACGAACCTGGCTGGCAAGGTGCTCAAGATGCTGCTCCTTGGTATGGCTGCAAGCGCTGTACTGGGACTTGCCTGCGGGGCCATCGCGGGGCCGGGCCGGGACCTATCCAATGAAACCCTGCTGAAGATGGGCCAGTTGGTCGATGAGGATCTGAACGGTGGCGGAGAGACCGAAATGACGCTGTTCGGCCCCTCGCAGCTTGCGCCTGCGATGACGTCGAAGGAACTGGTGATGAGCCTTGTGCCCGGGAATATTCTTGCCGCGATGACACAGGGCGAAATGCTCAAGGTGCTGGTTTTCTCCCTGCTGTTCGGCGTGGTTGTGGGTCGTCTGCCGGAACAGGTCGCAAAGCCCGCCAAAGAAGGCCTGAGCGGAATCTTCCAGGCCTGTGTGAAGCTCACTGTCTGGCTTAACTTCCTGATGCCGCCGGTTCTGATGGCGATGGTGGCGCAAATGGTGGCCGGAACCGGCATGGGCCCGATCAAGGGGATGCTGGGCTTCCTTGTCACGCTGGCGGCCGCCTGCCTGGTTCTGGTCATTGTCGCGCTTGGCGTCATCCGCTGGGCCAGCGGCCGGCCGTGGCGAGATGTGTTGACGAGTCAACGTGAATCGCTGGTCATGGCGATGGCCACACGCAACAGTCCGGCGTGCATGCCGTTGATGATCAAGGGCCTGGTTCTAGGACTTGGACTCCCGAGGTCGCGCGTCGAACTGTTGGTTCCGCTCGCCGTACCGCTGCTCGGAGCGGGATCGGTGATTTACTTCGCGGTCGCGACGCTCTTCATCGCACAGATGTACGGGCGGACTTTCGGGGCGGTTGACTGGATGGTGGTAACGATAGCGACCGTGTTTGCCGGTTTCGCGGCCGCGAGCCTGAGCGGCGTCGTGGCCATCGGTTTGATTGGCGTCATCTGCGGCTATATCGGGCTGCCGTTCGGAGCGCTTTCCATGCTGTTCGTGGCCATCGATTCGCTAAGTTCCACCGCGCGGACTGTTGTTAACGTCGCTGCGTCGAATGCCTTTGCGGCTGTCGGCTGCCGTGACGAACGCGCAACAGTGCCGCCAAATCACCCACCTGACACTGCGTAAGCACTTTTTATTGCGGAATGCATCATGCAAGACACCACCCCATCCCGGCGAATCGTTCCTGCCGACAGCCAGCCTGATTACCACACCAAACTGTCCGCACCCAGCGTGGGCTCATTGAACCGGCGCAAATTTGTAGCGGCTGCCGGACTTGGCGCTCTCGGACTCGCAGGTTGCGGTTTCGGGCCCAGAAGCAGCGCCTGGTCAGACCTGCGCGGACGACTTCGAGGGAGCCTGGTCAGCCCAGGCGACCCCCAGTACCAAGGGATTGCCATGCCGCGCAATCTTCGCTACGTCGCACTCATGCCAGCGGCTGTTGCACTGTGTGTCGATGCAAGTGATGTCGCGACGGCAATCGCCTGGGCGCGGCGCACCGGCACGCCATTTGCGGTTCGCGGCGGAGGTCACAACTACACAGATGCATCGAGTTCACAGGGATTGATCATTTCCACGCGGGCGATGACGAAGGCTTCGATGGATGGGGCGAAATTGCAAGCACAGGCAGGCGCGCGCAACGCCGACCTGGCGATGCTCTTGCCGCAGGGCGGCGCGGGCACCCACCTGCTTCCCGGTGGCACTTGCCCGACGGTGGGGATCGTGGGGCTGACGCTCGGTGGCGGCATCGGTCCGAATGCGCCGTGGGCGGGCCTCACGGCCGATCGTCTGCGCGAAGTAACGATGGTCACGGCCGATGGAGACATCGTCACCGCGAGTGCGCATCGCAATCCGGACCTGTTCTGGGCCCTGCGCGGTGCAGCCGGCGGCAACCTTGGCGTGGTCACCGACTTGAGGTACGAACTCGTTGAGGTTCCCGTCAAACGGGCGACCACGTTCCTGTTGAAATATCCCAGCAGGATCGCCTCGACTGCCGCAGCTGTGGCCTGGCAGGCTGTCCGGAACGCCGGCCGTGAGCTGATCGGCGGAACATGGCACATCAGCCATGACGCCTCGGGGCCAAGCTCACGGGTGAAGGCGCAGGTACTGCTACCCGAGGCCGACGCACGGTCTCTCATGGCGCCGCTGCTGTCGATCCCGTCGGTCAGCGCCGAGGTGGTCGAGCGCTCCTGGTGGGACACGTATGCGTGGTACCGGACGCCGGTCACGCCGGCGAACACCTTCTGGGATCGCTCCCTTTACGCTGAGCAAGACCTGCCGTCCGACGTCATCGAGCGCATCGTAGGCATCCTTGAGCGATTCCCGAGGCGAGGCGACAGCTATGGCGCGTTCGGAATCATGGGCTGGGTCGGAGGACGCGTGAGCCAGGTGCCCGCTGGTGACACGGCATACGTCCATCGCAGCGCACGTTCGCTGCTGGAATTCAGCACGGGTTGGCCCTCGCCGTCGCTCGCAAGGGAATGGCCAACACCTGTCCCCCCAGATGTGCGCGACTGGATGGTCGATTTGTGGGAGACGGCGCGCCCGCATACAACGGGGGCCTCCTACCAGAATTTTCCGGATCCGGGGCTCGCCGACAGCGCCACGGCCTACTACGGCAGCAATCTGGGCAGGCTGTCGGAGGTCAAGCGGGCGTGGGATCCGCACAACGTGTTCGCTTACCAGCAGGGACTCCCGCTAAATGCCTGAGCCGTGGGTTGTGCCTCAGCTCATGCGCACACGCCGATGCTTGCTAGTCGCTGTGCATCAACCGGTCAAGCCACTTGTTCATCGACATCAAGACCAGACCGAAAAAAAGGCGGGCTTCAAGCCGATACTCAAACAGACATGGCCAGCCGCAATGATCAGGCAGCCCAGAAAGACAGAGCGGCGACTGCCCAACAACTGGTCGGCGATGTAGCCGCCGATGATCGGAGTCCCCGAGTTCGACACCAAATCCCGTTTTCCCGGTTTTTTGCCCCCTCGACCCTAATAAAATCAAGCACTTAGCGCTGCCATTCTGATTTTTCTGTACTGGCAATT
>SERZ01000939.1_pt1 | contig 18108 bp, 15 predicted proteins | sample 3171461 | NCBI WGS metagenome assembly SERZ01 (sample SAMN06051861, study PRJNA518727) | freshwater metagenome | biome: subpolar coniferous forest; feature: holomictic lake; material: water; isolation source: holomictic Lake 227, 6 m depth | place: Canada: near Kenora, Ontario | collected... | reverse complement strand
AAAAGTGTTACCGCGCTTTCCATCATGAGATTGTTGCCTCAGCCTGCAGGAAAAATTATAGACGGCCAGATACTGTACCATGGAACGGATATCGTCCTTATGACGCCGGAAGATATGCGCACCCTGCGCGGCCGCCACATTTCCATGATTTTTCAGGAGCCTATGACGGCCCTGAATCCGGTGCAACGGATCGGGCGTCAGATTGGCGAGGTGTTCCAGCTTCATGACAGCAAGCTCAATGAAGCTCAAATCCTTGATAAATCAATTGAAATGCTGGCAAGGGTGGGCATTCCTGATCCGGAGCGGCGTATTCGGGAATATTCCCATCAGATTTCCGGCGGGATGCGTCAGCGGGTGATGATTGCCATGGCGCTTGCCGTTCAGCCGGATATTTTGATTGCCGATGAACCCACAACTGCACTTGATGTGACGATTCAGGCGCAAATTCTTGATCTCATGAAGCAGCTTCAGCAGGAAAATGGCATGGCGATGATCTTTATCACCCACGATCTTGGGGTCATAGCGGATGTCTGCGATGACGTGGTTGTGATGTATGCGGGGACTGTTGTCGAGTCTGCACCAGTTAATGAACTGTTTGAAAACCCCAGGCACCCGTACACCCGCGGACTTCTGGAATCAATCCCCCGTCTGGAAACCCCGCGGAAAATTTTGCTGCCCATCATCAGCGGCATGGTGCCGGCGCTTGACGATCTGCCGCCCGGGTGCCGGTTCCAGAACCGTTGCCCCATGGCGATCCCCATCTGCAAGTCTTCACCGCCTGCCTTAACTTCGGTTGGAAACCTGCATGAGGCCAGGTGCCATCTGGCTTGACGTTTTTTTGTAGATTATTGATGCAGTGCTGAGGCATCAGATATTGATACTTTTTTGATTAGAGAACTTTGCCGCTGTGCAGCTTTCGGATGCGAAAGAGTTCCTGGAAGACAAAAAGTGATTTTTTCAGGCTGTCGTACTGGATTCTGGAATTTCCTACATGGCGCCAGCTTACGGGAAACTCCGCAACTCTATATCCGGCTTTTTTAGCAAGCCAGAGGATTTCCGGGTCAAATATCACGCTGCTCAGTTTCTGTCTGCTAAAAAGCCGCTGAGCAGCAGTTTTTGTAAATATTTTGAATCCGCACTGGGTATCCTTGTAAAATATTCCAAGATACGCCATTTGAATCAGGTTGTATAGTTTGGCGGAAATCTCTCTATAACAATTCTGATGATCGATAACAGTGGCACCTGCTATGGCGCGGGAACCCATAGCAATATCGAATCCGGATTCAATAAGTTTAAAAGCTTTGGTAATTTCTTCGATCGGCACCGCATAGTCAGCGTCCATGAACAGCAGCATATCTCCTTTTCCTGCCAGCATTCCCGTGCGGACAGCATAGCCTTTTCCGCGGTTGGGATGGTATTCGATGACCTTAAGATCAACCCTGCTTCCGGAGTCAAATCCTTCCACAACCGATCTGGTGTGGTCCGTGCCGCCATCGCTGACAACAATGATTTCACTCTCAAAATTTTGCTGGTTTAAAAACTCAAGGGAGGCGTCAAGGGTATGGATAATCCGGTCTTCTTCGTTATAGGCCGGAATGATGATGGATAGTTTCACGCGATGATTTCCTTTCGAACATAATCCAATATAAAACAGCAGACAGAGCATAAGTGATAAAAAATGCAAAGACAATATCACTCAGAAAATGGCCTCCCTGGAGAATTCGAACCAGTCCCACGACAACACCGTAGATTCCGGCAAGCAGGATTAAAAGGCTGCGACGCCTTCGACAGACGCTTTTGTGTCGGCTAAATCCGAAGGCTATGAAATAAAAGCCCATTGCAGCATGGCCGGAAACAAATGAGCAGTTGTGATGGCATTGGCTGGATATAGCAAAAGCCGGGGTAAAAACAGATGCGCCGCCAAACTGTATCACATCATAAGGCCGCGCACGCCCCCAGTTGTCTTTTAGAACCACATTGACAATCAGGCCGGGGCCAATTGCAAGCGCTGCCAGAAGATAGATCAGATGTTTGGCCGACAGTCCGAACCAGGGCTTTTTTCGAATCCATAGTACAGTTAGCAGTAGGAAAGCAAGAACCACCCAGGCAGTGGAGACGATTTCAACCGATTCGTAGATATAGTGGCAGAAAGGTGCATCGGCCAGATAAAAGCGACTGACCGGATCATAAAAGAGCATGGAGAACCGGATGTCCAATTCCGGAAAAACATAAAACAGCAGAGCAGCCGCTAAGAATGAACCCACAAAAACCCGCGAGAGTCCCATCACCACTTCACCTGTTCACAAACTGCATCTCATCACAAACTGCATCTCATAAAGCTTACAGTACTCCCCCTGTTTGGCCATCAAGTCTTCGTGAGAACCCCGTTCAATGATCTCGCCATTGACGATAACGATGATCCGGCTGGCATATCCGATGGTGGAAAGCCTGTGGGCGATCACGAAGGTGGTACGGCCTTTCATGAGATTTTCCAGAGCTTTTTGCACCAGCATTTCGGATTCTGAATCCAGGGAAGAGGTGGCCTCATCCAGAATCAGGATGGGAGCATTTTTCAAAAGGGCTCTGGCAATGCAAAGCCGCTGTTTTTCACCGCCTGAAAGCCGGCTGCCCAGCTCGCCGATGGAAGTATCAAACTGCATGGGGAGGCGTTCGATAAAATCGTAGGCAAACGCCGCCTTGGCCGCTGCGACAATGTCCTGGAAAGGGGCCAAGGGGTTACCATAGGCGATGTTGTTGCTGATGGTATCGTTGAACAGGATGGGCTCCTGAGTGACGATAGCGATCTGTTCCCTAAGGGATTTCAGGGAAGCGTTTCGAATATCTGTCTCATCCACCCGAATCACGCCGTGGGTGATGTCATAAAACCTGGGGATTAAATTGACCAGAGTTGTTTTTCCGCCGCCGCTCATGCCAACCAGTGCCAGAATTTCACCGGCATTGACTGTAAGGTTGATGTGCTTTAACACCGGGGTCTCATCGTAGCTGAAACCTACATTTTCAAAGGATACGGAATGCGGGCGAAACGGGATATCAACAGGATTGTCAATTTCCTGAATGTCAGGCTTTCTTTCGATGATGTCAAAGGCCCTGTCCGCTGCCGCAAGACCTTCCTGGATGGAATTGTTCAGGTTGCTTAGTTTTTTTACCGGATCGTAGAGCATCAAGACTGCCGCCATGAAAGAAAAAAACGTTCCTGCAGTTGACTCACCGCTGATGACCCGATACCCGCCGTACCATATGATAAAGGCAATTCCGAGTCCGGCCAGAAATTCCATGATGGGTGAGGAAAGTGAACGGGCAATTACTGCTTTCATTTCCAACTGAAAGAGGCTGAACGTTTTTTCATGAAACCGCTGTTTTTCATAGGGTTCCATGCCAAATGCTTTTACGATCTTGTTTCCTGAAAACGTTTCATGAAGAAATGAGCTGAGGTCAGCCATGGATTCCTGGCACCCGGTGCTGACGCGCCGCACCCGCCTTCCAAACTGAACTATGGGCAGAAAAGCGATGGGTAAAATGATGATGGCATAAAGGGCCAACTTCCAGTCCCTGTAAAAAATCACGCCCGTGAGACCGATAATGGTAAAGCAGTCCCTTAGCACGCTGGTGACGGCAGTTGATACCATAGATTTGATGATGTTGACATCGTTTGTGATCCGTGACATCAGGACACCGGTTTTTTCCGCATGAAAAAAAGACAGGGGCAGATCCTGAATATGGTCATAGAGCATGTTCCGAAGTCTGCGGATGATTCCCTGGCCCACATAACTCATTAAATATTCCTGGCCGTACATGCCAAATCCGCGAAGCAGATAAATCACGATGACGGCCACAGGAATCAATGTGAGCATTTGGATATTCTTGTTGAAAAAAATATCGTCCAGTACCGGTTTAACCAGAAACGCGGTTGCAGAAGTTGCGGCTGCCATGACCAGCATACACAACATGGCCAGAAAAAGTCGCATCCGGTTGTCTTTTATCAAATCAAAGAGGCGTTTGTGTCGGTCTTTGAGCAGGGGTTGAATCATTTAAAAACCGTTAGAAACCGTGAGGGCGTTAGAGCGTGAGATCGTGAGAGCGCAAGAGCGCAAGAGCGAAGTGGGCACCATTTCACGCTCTTACACCTTCACGCTTTTACGGTTTTCAAGCATGTTAATGGCGATATCCGCAACGCGGGAAGAGGCGCCGGGTCCTCCGAGTCGGTATCTGACATTGCCAAAAGCGTGTCGCATGGCATCCAGTGCAGCCGGAGTTTCCAACAGTCGCAGTACGGTTTCCGCAATCAATTCAGGTGACGCCCGGTCCTGAATGAGTTCGGGAACAATTTCCCTTTCTGCAATCAGGTTGACGAGACCGATATGCTTGACCTTGATCAGTGCTCTTCCCAACTGGTAGCTTAAAGGTGAAACTTTATAGATTATGATCACAGGCATTCCAGCAATTGCTGCTTCCAGAGTTACCGTGCCGGATGCCGCTACAACCAGGTGGGTTTTGGTAAATACTGAACTGACTCCATTGGGGTCAATTTCAAGGTGCAGATCATCCTGAAACGGGGCGCAGATAGCTCTTATGGCTTCAAGAGGGGCGCCGGGGGCCACAGAAACCACAAATCGGATATCCATTTTGCCAGACAGAATTCTGGCTGCCAGAAGCATGACCGGCAGGAGACGAAAAATTTCACTTTCCCTGGATCCAGGAAGCAGGCCGATGAAAACAGGGGTTTGAGTTGAGGGTTGAGGGGCTGGAAAAGGAACTCGTCCCTCAATTCCCGACTCTGACAGGCGGCTGTGAGCATCCTCCACGGTGGAGTGGACTTCCAACCCCCTGTTTCCATGTATTTCATCAAGTAGTGGATGGCCGACAAATGTTACCGGAATATGGTGTTTGCGGTAAAAAGATGCTTCAAACGGAAGAATTACAGCGATGTGATCTACCAGCCTGCCGATTTTTGTGACTCTTCCGGAACGCCACGCCCATATCTGCGGGCTGATATAGTAGAGAACCGGAATATGCCATTTTTTGGCGACTGCTGCAATCCTCAGATTAAAATCTGGAAAATCAATCAGAATCAGCAGATCGGGGCGTGAATTTTTCAGAAACGATTTGGCGGCAGCCATCCCGCTGAGAATGCCGGGCAGTTTTGAAAAGACTTCGGTAATGCCTACAACCGATAAAGTTGCGGCATCCACCACAATTTCTACACCTGCATCCTGCATAAACTTACCGCCGATACCAGAAAAAACGATATTCTGCTTTTTTCCCTTCAGCGCTTTTACCAGGTTTGCGCCGTGCAGATCGCCGGAAGCTTCGCCGGCAATTATGAAAATACGGTGTGTTTTGTCGTTTGTTGGGTTCATGGTGTTACTGAGAAAAGCGGGCGTTGGTTGCGCGAATCTGATCCATTATGTTAAGAGCTATTTTCAGGGCGTCGCGCCCCATCTGACCGGTGACTTCAGGTGTCTGGCGAAGGATGATGGCATTCACAAATGAAGTCAGTTCGTCCTCCAGGGCATCGCCTTTTAAAAAGGACAAGTTCTGAATATCAGCTCCAGGTACAATGCCCCCGGTTCCCGCTCCCGTTCCATTTTTCCGTATCAGCGTGATATCGTGGTTGGCGAAGTCCACGGAAATATACGCATCTTTCTGAAAAAGGCGGATCTTTCGCTCATTTTTTATGGAAATCCGGCTCGCGGTGACATTGGCGACACAGCCGGTCTCAAAAGAAAGGCGGGCATTGGCAATGTCCACATGATTTGAAATCACCGAGATTCCTGAAGCATGGATGCTCTTGATATCGGATTTGACAAAATTCAGGATGATATCAATATCATGAATCATCAGATCCAGAACCACGCTGACATCCGTACACCGGTCTTTATATATGCTGAGTCTGTGAGATTCGATAAACATGGGCTTTTTGACAACGCCCTGCAATGCGGCGACTGCCGGATTAAACCGTTCCAGGTGTCCGACCTGGATAATCAGACCACGGGATTCAGAAAGGCGAATCAGTTCATTGGCCTCATCAAGTGTTGCAGTAATGGGTTTTTCAATAAGGACATCAATATCGTTTTCCAGAAAATCGCGGCTTACGACAAAATGATCAGGGGTCGGAACAGCAACACTGACGGCATCCACTTTCCCGATAAGGTCCTGGTGGTTATAAAAAGGCCGAGCGCCAAATTTTGAGGCAATACCGTCCGCTATTTCACGGTGGGCATCTACGACACCAACCAGATCAACGTTTTCCATTGCGGCGTATTTTTCAGCATGAAATTTCCCCAGATACCCGACTCCGACAACACCCAGTCGCAATTTTTTTATGTTCGCAGCCAATGTTAATCCCTGTTTTTCCCAGAGCGGGTAACTCCCCTCTGGGAAGATTTGATAAAATTGATAAACTCCGTAACTTCATGAATCTGTTCCACTTCAGCCTGCGCCCGCTCAATGGCCTCATTCAGGGTTAAACCGATGCGAAAAATAATGCGATATGCTTTTTTTAGAGCAGACAATGTGGCAGGCGTAAATCCCTGCCGCTTGAGACCCACAGCATTCAGACCATGCAGGGAAGCCCTGTCTCCTGCTGCTATGACATAGGGCGGGACATCCTTGACAACCGCTGAGGCGCCGCCGACAAATGCATAATCTCCGACTCGAACAAACTGATGTATGGCTACAATCCCTCCGATTGTGGCGTAATTGCCGATGGTGATATGACCGGCCAGGGTGGCCGCGTTCGCCATTATCACTTTGCGGCCGGTTTTGCAATCGTGAGCGATATGGCAATACGCCATGATAAAGTTTTCTTCGCCTACCTCAGTGATTCCGCCGCCAAAAACCGTTCCGCGATTGATCGTAACAAATTCTCGAATGGTGGTTCCGCGTCCGATGGTCAACAGGGTTTTCTTCCCCTCGAATTTAAGAGATTGGGGGATTGCGCCGATAGATGCAAACTGAAAAATGAGGCAATTTTCACCAATGTTTGAATACTGATCAATGACTACATGGGGGCCGATTTCAGTTCCATCGCCAATATAGACATAATCCGCAATAACAGAGTAAGGGCCAATGGAAACATTGGCCCCGATTTCAGCTTTGGTACTGACAATTGCAGTAGGGTGAATCATACAGGATCTCCATAGGTAGCCAGGAATTCAGCCTCCGCCACCAGTTTATCATTAACCATTGCCTTTGCAGACATCTTAACGGCTTTTAATCTTTTTTTGATTATCAGAACTTCCAGAATCAACTGATCTCCAGGGATGACCGGTATCCTGAATCTGACGTGATCAAATCCCATGAAATAAATGGCACCTGGTATTTTATCTGGTGGCAGATCAGACATGATCAAAACGCCGCCCGCCTGTCCCATGGCCTCTACGATCAACACGCCGGGCATCACGGGAGTGGTTGGAAAATGTCCGGTAAAATACGGCTCATTGATAGTGACATTTTTTAAAGCCACCACTTTTTCGCCGGGAATCAGGTCGATGATCCGATCAATCAGGATCATCGGGTACCGGTGCGGCAACAGCGCTAAAATTTCAGAGATATCCAGGCTATGCACAATGTCATGTCTCCGTGTTGTAATTCATACTTCTAATTTTTTCTATTTCATTAAGCCGCTTTTCCATCTCACCAAGTTTTTTCTTCATCTCTGGAAGTCGGGCTATAATTCGCGCAGTCTTGAGAAATAGTTTATGAGGCATTTCCGGTGATCCGGTGACAATGGCATCGTCTGAAATAGAACCGGCTATCCCGGACTGGGGTCCAATGGTAACACGATCTCCGATCGTTAAATGACCCGATACCCCAACCTGACCTGCCAGAATACATTGCCTGCCGATGTTTGTGCTGCCGGAAATGCCGACCTGGGCCACCAAAAGGGTATTTTCTCCTACGGTTACATTATGGGCGACATGAACCAGGTTGTCGGTTTTTACGCCATTTTTGATCCAGGTTTTTCCATAAGTTGCGCGGTCAATGGTGTTTCCCGCCCCAATCTCGACATCATCGTCTATCTGTACAATCCCTGTATGGAAAATTTTGTGATAGACACCATCATCAGGGGTGTATCCGAACCCGTCACAGCCAATGACAGTTCCCGCATGAATGGTAACCCGATTGCCGATTTGGGCTCCGTTCAATATGGTGACGTTTGGGAAAATTTCCACATCGTCGCCTATGGACACATGATCTCCCAGAACCACATGGGGATGAAGGGTTACCCGATCCCCAAGGGAGACATGATTCTGAATAACCACAAAAGGTGCAATGACAACATCTTTACCTATATGAATATCCTGACCCATATATGCAGCAGGATTGATACCGCACCATGAAGGAATGGGCGGACAAAAAATCCGAACCACAATGGAAAAAGCGGCCTGAGGGTTTTTGACCCGAATAACGCGGTCGTCTTCTCCTGTAAAGTTGAAAGGAACAAGGATTGCGCCGGCTTGGGTTTCATGAAGCCGCTTGAGAAATTTATTGCTCACTGCAAATGTGATATCGCAATCTTTTGCGGTTTCAAACGGTGCGGCGCCGGTAATGCATTTTTGGCCATCGCCATGAATTTGGCCCTTAACATGCGGTGCAATCTGGCTAATCGTCATTTCCATTAGAAATCAACCTTTGTTTTTGTGTCGGCCGCTCTTGTATCGGCTATTTTTTCTTTTTTTCTGGGGCAGGTGTTTCATCCGATTTTGGTGTCTGAGTATTGTATATCTGAATCACGGCATCGGTGATGTCAATGGATGTGGGCGCATAAACAACGCCACCGGTCCGCTTTTCAACAATTAGTGTGTAGCCTTCTTTTTTTCCAATTTCCTGAACCAACTCAACTACTTCTTTTTGAATTCGGCTAATAATCCGATTCTCAAGCGCTTTGAAATCTTCCATGTATTTCTGCTGAAGGGCTTTAAAATCGCCAATCTTGATTCTCATTTCCCGCTGTTTTTCTTCACGGACATCTTTGCTCATAACCAGAGATTCGCGCTCTATTTTTTTTTCAATATCTTCGATCTCGGCGCCTCTATCTTTGAGATCGCTTTCCATCTGTTTTCCCTGCTTGTTGATTTCGACCTGAGCCGTCTTGCCGGCGTTGGAAATCTCAAGTATCTTCTGGAAATCCACAACTCCGATTTTGGCGACATCGGTTGCCGATGACACCCCTGTCAGAAAGAAAAAAGATAAAACTCCAACAGCCAGAATTCTCTTCATCATGTTCATTTTTTAAAGCCCCTTTTTAGAAATATGTTTCATTGTGAATGCCGGAATGTCGTCATATCGGCATATAGTAGATTAAAATGCCTGGCCCATGGTAAATTCCCAGCGGCCAGTTTGACTTTCACCGGGTTTTGGATCCAGAATAAAACCATTTTCAAGCCGGATGGGTCCCATCGGTGAATACCAACGGACACCAAACCCTGAAGTCTGACGCAAACTTCCCAAATCAATATCCTGATTGTCATCATACAGATTGCCGGTGTCATAAAAAACAACACCCATCAGACCGACATCCTTGAGCAGAGGGAAAATATATTCAACATTCAACTGAACAAATTTGTTCCCGCCATAGGCATCGCCGTTTGCATCTCGCGGGCTTAGCTGATCCCAACTAAAACCGCGAATTGAATTCATGCCGCCAAGATAAAACCGGTCATATGGTGGCAGAAGCGCGCCCGCATGTTGCTCAACATAGCCGGCTCTGGAATGCAGAAACCCAACTGTACTCCAGAACAACGGAAAGTATCTGCCGGCCTCTCCAATATACTTGGTGAAACCGACATCCCCGCCCAGAACATCTCCCGCATATTCAACCGAAACGGAATTATTGGAGCCTTCAGTCGGGTTGAAAGCCTTATCTCTTGAATCATAGCGAATCAATGGGGTAATGCTGCTGGTGGTATGTTGTCCTGCCATTTGCTTGAAATAAGAAGAGGCGGTGTCAGACAGTTGCGTCATGTCGCTGATATCATAACCATAGGTAAGATACGCCCTGGTATAGTCATAGACTGGGTACCCGAAACGAAGTGCTCCACCGATACTGGCCAGATTGTAAGCGTCATAATCTCTGTACTGGTTATAAAGATCAACCCCTGCGGACAAGGGAATGTCAAACAGCCATGGTTCGGTAAATGACAGGTCGTATCGGGTGGTTCTGCCTCCGATCTCAGCCTTTAGTCTCAACAATTGTCCCCGACCAAAAAGATTTCGCTGTGCGATTGAACCGACTACAAACATATTCTCCACACTGCTGTAACCGCCGCCAAAGCTGAATGTCCCTGTGGGTTTTTCTTTGACATCAATATCCAGAAGCATTTTATCTGGTTCGCTTCCCTTGGTGGTGTTTACTTTAACATCTTCAAAATAATCAAGCCGGTTAAGGTTTCTGATGGCGCGTTTTAACTTCTTGCCACTGAATAATTCCTGTTCATAGAAATCAAGTTCGCGACGAATGACCTTGTCACGGGTTTTGGTATTGCCGGTGATCCTGATCCCTTCAAAATAGACCAGATTCCCTTTGGAGATCGTATAGGTGACATTGACGATCAGCTTTTCAGAATCCTGATCAATTTGTGGAACAACATCCGTATATGCGTATCCTTCATCAGAATATAGATCGCCGATAACGATGATGTCATCTCGCAGGATTTGCCTGCTGAAATATTCTTCTTTGGAGATTTTTATCTGTTTCATCATATCTGCTTCAGATGTAAGAATATCTCCCATAATTTGAACTTTACCAACTTTGAAGCGCTGTCCTTCATCAATCTTGATCGTGATAAAAATCCAGTTGTCCCTGAATTCAATAATTGGCTCACCCACCTTTGCCTGGACATAACCACTATTGTGATAGAAAGACGTCAGCAGCTCGGCATCCTGATTTAAATCTTCCGTCTTCAGATCTCCGGAGGAGGTCAGCCAGGACCAGAAGCCCTTTTCAGAGGTTTTCATGATTTTTTTCAATTTTTTAGCTGGGTATGCCTGGTTTCCGGCAAAGTGAATCTCCTTGATCAGGATTTTTTTGCCTTCATCAATGACAAATTCAAGGTCTGCCTGATTGTTGTCCTGTTCTTTGATGTTGTAACTTACTTTGACATTGTGATAGTTCTTTTCCTTGTACATGTCTTCTATACGTTTGATGTTACTTTGTATTTTAAATATATTTACAATTGATCCTGTTTTGATATCCAGACTTTTCAGTATCTTTTCATCATCAAAAACCAGGCTGCCCGGTTTGATGTCGTTTTTTGTTTCCTGTGGTTCTTTCTTGTTGCTTATTGGCTGATATCCCTGGCTATTCTTGATAATGATGTGTCTTATGGTTGGCTTTTCCTTGACAACAAAAAGGATGATTTTTCCTGTGGAACTGTCTTCAGATTCAACCCTGACATCATCGAAATAGCCCATGGAATAAATGGCCTTAAGATCTTCAGACAAATTCTTGGCCAGGAGTGTGTCGCCAGGCTGCGTCTTTACAATGCGTTTGATGGCATCCTGTTCAATGCGTCTGTTGCCGACCACCCGGACCTCAGCTATCTTTTCCCGTTTAAAAAGCCTTGAACTGATGGCATCGGAAATGGATTTTACGGCTGCCGGAAGATTTTCAACGCCCTCTCCTTCGGAAAAAAATGAAGCTGGTGATTTGTCGGTGGAAACATCAATCATTCTGGCATCCAGGCTAAAATTTTGCCCCAGCCAGGTAAGGCTTCCCCAGATTACCACATCAGCGCTTTTCTGGGAGCCAAGCAAACGGATGGTTTCAATTGTCAATTCTTTTCCTGATGTTGCTGTTGCAATATCCGGCTTGATGATGGTCGCCCCATCTCTTTCCATATGGCGTTGAATGAGCTGCGGAACCTGGTCTTTTAAGTACTCCAGATTTTGTTGAGCGTGAATTTCAAACGGTAAAACCATTACCTGGACGCGTTCGGCGCCAAAACCCATAACAGGAAAACCGCATAAGACTCCGATAATGATGATACATAACCGTTTTAACATATAGACACCTCAGTTTGCTTCGACCAGTTTTCCATCCATGATGGTTACACGTCTGGCCATATAGGATGCCAGTTTCATGTTGTGAGTAACAACCACCATGGTCATATTCAATTCCCGATTTAATTCCATTAACAATTCATGAACCTGTTCACCGTTTTTTTGATCCAGATTTCCGGTGGGTTCATCAGCCAGGAGCAGGGCAGGATTCAAGACCAGCGCCCTGGCAAGTGCTACCCGCTGCTGTTCACCCCCGGAAAGCTTTGTGACTGGGTGATGCAATCTGCTCTTCAGGCCAACTCTCACCAGAATCTTTTCTGCAAGATTTCTGGACATTGGCTTGGACAATCCTTTGATGAGGCCCGGCATCATGGCATTTTCAAGTGCGGTGAATTCTGGCAGCAGATGATGAAATTGAAACACAAAACCAATGGACGAATTTCTGAAACTCGCCAATTGTAAAGGATTCAGTTTAAAGATATTTTTTCCCTGAAACCACAAATCTCCGGAATCCGGTTGATCCAGAGTACCCAGAATCTGAAGCAGAGTGGATTTTCCAATGCCGGATGCACCTACAATGGCAACGGTTTCCCCGGCCATTAGCGTAAAATCGACTGCTTTTAATATATCAATAGCCGACGCTCTTGTGTCGGCTACAAGAGCGTTTGATCCACTACTTATAAAACTTTTTGTAAGGTCTTTCGCCAGAACAAGGCAGTTGTTATCCAGTTCATCCCGATCAATACTTCCATTTTCCATGCTGTTTTCCATAAATCAACCTGACCGGACCATTATTTTTTTTCGTGTGTTTCGTGGTTTAAAAGTGTTTTCACGGTAAAGGTCTCATCCATATCGAATCGCCTCAACCGGATTAAGTTTTGAAGCCTGCCTGGCCGGATACAGTGTGGCGATAAAACATATAATCAGGGAAGCGGCTGCAATTGAAACGACATCAAATGTTTTTAAGAGAACCGGAAGCTTGGTAATATAGTAAACATCTCCCGGAAGTTCAATGAATTTATAATGCTCAAGAAGTTTGCACAACGCAAATCCAAGGCTGACGCCCAGGGTTGTCCCAATCACACCGATGGTCATCCCTTTAAAAACAAAAATGCGCCGAATGCTTTTATCTGTTGCCCCCATGGCCTTCAAGATGGCGATGTCCTTTGTTTTTTCCATTACCATCATAATCAGGCTGCTGGCAATGTTAAAGGCGGCAACAAGAATAATTAACGCCAGAATAATAAACATGACGGTTTTTTCGAGCTTGAGAGCTGAAAAAAGATTACGGTTCATTTGCATCCAGTCTCTGCCCCAGTACGGAAAACCCAGATGGTTGGAGATTGATTCGGATATCTGCCGGGCTTTATATATGTCGTTCACACGGACCTCGATGCCTGTAATACTGTCCTCCATGTGAAGAAATTTCTGTGCATCATTCAGGTGAATATACGCAATGGACCCGTCGTATTCGTACATACCGGATTCAAATTCGCCTACAACCTGAAATCGTTTCATCACTGGTATCAAACCAGCCGGTGAAATCATGCCACGCGGAGACAGGATATGAATCGTGTCACCCCTGGAGACTCCCAAATTCTTGAGTAATTCTTTCCCGAGGACAACACCTGGGACATCCGTAGCAGATGGTTTTGCAGCGCTGCGCGCTGTCAGTGCTCTTAAGCCATCCTGGCCGATCGAGGTGATGACTTTGCCGGCGGATTCCGGCACAATGCCTCTTAATACAGCGCCGGACATTCCCGATGCAGACCTGATCATTATTTGAGATAAGATGAAAGGGGTGGATGCTTCCACGCCTTCGACACCATTGACCCAATCGCTGACCTTGGAATAGTCCGTAAAGTTGCCGCCATGCCTCATCACCACAATATGAGATTCCACGCTTAGAATACGGGACTTCAAATCTGACTCAAACCCGGCCATTACGGCAATGACAATGATCAGGGCCATAACGCCGAGCGTAACTCCGGCAATGGACAGCAGGGTAATTAAAGAGATAAATGCCTGTTTCTGCTTGGCCCGAAGATAGCGGGCGCCAATAAATAATTCAAACTGCATCACTGTAGTTCACACTTTGGGTTTATTAATAAACTGCATGAAAAAATAGTCATTTCACGCGCGAAGACGCGAATAAAACATTTTCACGGTAAACGATCAAGGTTCTGATTCGGTTTTATCGGAAGTGGTCTTTGTCAGGGGTTTCATGTGCGGAAAAAGAATAACCTCCCGTATGGAAACCGAGTCCGTCAACAACATGGCCAGTCGGTCGATACCGATTCCCTCGCCGGCTGTTGGCGGAAGCCCATATTCCAGGGCTTCGATATAATCGTCATCCATACAGTGAGCTTCCTGATCACCGGCATCTCTGTCTGCGACCTGCTGCAAAAACCGGTCTTTTTGGTCCTGCGGGTCGTTTAACTCTGAAAAGCCGTTGGCAATTTCATAGCCGGCAATAAACAGCTCGAAGCGATCCGTGATCTGGGGATTGAGGTCGTTCTTTCGGGAAAGCGGGGAAACTTCAACCGGATAGCCGGTGATAAAGGTGGGTTGAATCAGATGCGGTTCCACCAAGGTATCAAAGAGCTTGGTGACAATTTTTCCCAGGCGGTTTTTATGGGCGATCGGTATTCCCTTTGAAGCGGCAAAGTCAAGAAGCCCCTGCCTGTCATTTTGCAGATTCGGATCAATTCCGGCAATTTCGGAAAGAGCGGATGCCAGGGTCATACGTCGCCATTTACCGGACATCTCAATGGTGTTTCCCTGGTAGGTGATTTGAGTCGATCCGGTAACCGCCAAAGTGATTTCAGAAAACAAGCGTTCTGTAAGATCCATCAGGTCTTGATATGTGGCGTATGCCTGATAAAACTCCAGCATGGTAAATTCAGGGTTATGACGAGTGGAAACACCTTCGTTTCGAAAATTACGATTGATCTCAAAAACCCGTTCATATCCGCCGACAACCAAGCGCTTTAGATAGAGTTCAGGTGCAATCCTTAAAAACAGATCAATGTTCAGAGCATTGTGAAATGTGACAAACGGTGTGGCTTCTGCGCCTCCGGCAAGTGTCTGCATCATGGGCGTTTCGACTTCCAGAAACTCCCGTTCCAGCAAAAATGTACGAATCGCCTGAATCATTCGGCTGCGTTTGATGAAGATATCGCGAACGTCGGCGTTCATGATCAGGTCAATATAACGCTGACGATAGCGTTTTTCAGGATCTTTGAGCCCATGAAATTTCTCTGGCAACGGTCTTGTGGCCTTGCAGAGCAACTGAATTTCGGTGACCAGAAGCGTCCATTCCTGTGTCTTGGTCTGGAATAAACATCCAGTAAGACCCACAAAATCGCCGACATCCAGTTGCTTGAAAAGATTGTAAGAGTCATCCCCGACGCTGTCTTTTTTTATATAGGCCTGAAGCTGTCCGGTTCGGTCCCGGAATCGAAGAAACGTGGATTTTCCGAATCGGTTAATGGCCATCATCCGGCCGGCAGTTGTAAATACAGGCGTTTCCAGCGTAATGGATTCCGGATGACTTTCGATTTGAAACAAAATATCCCGGATCGTATGCAACACTTTAAAGTCATTTGGAAAAAGCTGAACATTCCTGGCTTTCAGTTCAGCCTGTTTTTCTCTTCGTTTGTCGATAACATCACTTGATTTTTCATTGTCCATTGATGATAATCTCTTTGTCTGAAAGCATTTGAAAATGTAAGGGAATATCGGCGCGAGAATGCTGGGTTGACACCAAGATTACCCATGGTTGATTTTTGTTTAAGCGTGAACAGTTAACCTATTTTCCAGTTTTTGTCAAATTGATAAGAGATTCTTTTTGTGGCGAAGAATATGTGAAGAAGGATGTCGTGTGTGTTGCCGATCGGTGTGCGAGGGCTTGGAGATTCAAATCATCCTTTATAGTTCAAGTTGATGATTTTGAAAGATATCCGTTTATCGTCATCAAAATCTTGCACTCTGACTACCACGCCCTCTGCTGGTTTTCCGTTCGAATACGATTGTTCAGCAAATTGCCGAAATTGTTCAAAGTTGCTGATCGTCCAGACTGCACGAATTATAATTTCTGCTGGCGGCAGTTTGATGTTTTCGCAAATCTCGAACAATTTTGATTGAGGGAGATATTCGCGTTTATCTATGTCGTAAATATCGAACACTCTGATTTCGGTCGATTTCAGGCCAGAGTGGTTTTTCTGGATACCGGGGCCGACGATTTCACCCTGGATTGCGAAATTGCCCAATGTCATTAATTGGTCAGTGATGCTGTATTTTTTATCAATCAGGTTGTAAACATCGTCTGACGTTAGTTTCTTTTCCAGATTTCGACTGCATACGCCTATTTCGCCATTGTTATGATAAAAGGTTGCTGACGTTCCGTCATATTTGAGTGTGGCGTAAAATGTTTTTCCAATGATGCACTCAATGAGTTCAGGTATTGCTTGAAAATTAATCTCGTCGGTTTTTGGAATGAACGAAGGGAACGAGCCTTTGTTTTCGCCTTGCATGTTTATTGGTATTGGTTTTTCATATTTAAGAATGTTTAGCCAGGTGATTTCATCTCCGATATTTACATCATCTATATTACCAAACGGTTTGGTGATCAATATTTCGGATGGCGTGTCGAGGAATCGGCACATTTTAACTCGAAATTTATGCTTACGCATATGTTCGAATTCTGATAATTCCGGAAGAAGAGCGTCCTGAAGGAAGACAAAGCATAAATCGCCTGGTGTAAATTCGCCTTTTTGAACACATCCCTGCCATCGACCACCGGTGCCGCATACCACGATTGCGGATTCAATGCGTTCGGCAGTCGGGATTTGTATTATTTCGACTATTTTACCGATAAAAGAAACTTTAGTTCCCATGTTTTCTCCTCCTGAAGAGTAAATATCATGCCGTTATCCATGCCAATAACTTTTATTACTCAAAGCTCATGTTTTTGCATCTGTATCAGCTTTCAATTTTTTTAACAATGCCCTCAGTTATGCTTTTGATCGCTTTTATCTATCTTATTTCCTGTCAAAAATATAAATTTTTGAAAAATAACATTTTATTCTTTCATGCAAGATAAAAATTCTGGTGTATACTGCGAACTGGCATAATTTTACGTTTTTGATCCCCCACCCCAACCCTCCCCCGATGGGAGAGGGAGTTTATGAAAAGCGCAGATTATGCCCGTTCGCAGTATATTTTGGATCAACTTGAAGAGATGATATAAAGCACTTGAATATTTTCCGGAAAGAGGCCATATCATCGCAAACTTATAATAAAAGAGACACAAAATGATACCCATTGAAACCCTACTGCCATTCTTTGCCGCATCTGTTTTACTTGGTATTGCACCAGGTCCTGACAATATTTTCGTATTGTCACAATCCGCGCTACATGGGAGGGGCGCTGGACTGGTTGTCATGCTCGGGCTATGTACGGGGCTGATCGTTCACAGCATTGCCGTAGCTTTAGGTGTGGCAGTCATTTTCCAAACATCGGCAGTTGCGTTCTCCGCCCTCAAATTCATAGGTGCGGGTTATCTTATGTATCTCGCCTGGCAGGCGTTTTGCGCCTCTGCGGCAAAATTTGAGACTGAGCTGAACCCGGAAGCCAATCTCTGGAAACTGTATCGTCGCGGTATCATCATGAACATCACTAATCCTAAAGTTTCAATCTTCTTTCTGGCGTTTCTGCCGCAATTCGCTGACCAATCACTGGGTCCCATTTCCCTGCAGCTCCTGCTGCTTGGCGGCGTGTTTATCATTGCAACGATATTGGTTTTCGGGGGCATCGCTCTGCTTGCTGGCACACTTGGCCAATGGCTTAATCGGTCCACCCGAGCCCAAAATATCATGAACAGGGTGGCTGGTGCTGTTTTTGTGTGCCTTGCATTAAGGCTTGCGACGACGGAGCGGTAAGGTGGTGATGTCTCCATTGTTCTTGACTATTGATGGATGAGCTTCAAGTCATCCGAACTTCGCCGTGGCGATGCTCGGCGGTTTTGGCTCTTATTTTGGCAATACCGGTGGGGGCTGAAAGGTTTTGGAAAAAACTTGCCCC
>SERZ01000938.1_pt1 | contig 18124 bp, 17 predicted proteins | sample 3171461 | NCBI WGS metagenome assembly SERZ01 (sample SAMN06051861, study PRJNA518727) | freshwater metagenome | biome: subpolar coniferous forest; feature: holomictic lake; material: water; isolation source: holomictic Lake 227, 6 m depth | place: Canada: near Kenora, Ontario | collected... | reverse complement strand
CCGGTTCTGGATATTCACCGGAATACCGGGCCCGTCATCTGTAATCTCACAGTAAACATCCGTTTCATCCTGCCAGGTTCGAATGGTGATCCGCCCCCTGTCCGACCGGTTTTGTGTTCCAATGGCCTGGGCGCCATTTACAATCAGGTTCAGGAACACCTGATTGAGTTTTTCTGACATGCAGCGGATCTCCGATAGTTCCCCCATATCCGTTGTGACATCCGCAATATATTTATATTCGTTTTTCGCAAGCACCAAGGTGTCTTCAATGCCGGAGTTGATGTTGAAAAACGTGAATTCACCGGTATGGTCAACATGAGAGAACCCGAGCAAACTCTGAATAATCCGGGATATACGATCAAGACCACGGCTGGATTCCTCGAAAAGGTCCGGAATATCGCCCATAATGAAATCAACCCGCAGAGATGCTTCCTTGGTCCGAACCGTTTCTGATTCAGGCAAAGACGGATTCATATTTTGAATTGTCGCCGCCAATTTTCGATAGACCTGAAACATCTCGACAATATCCTCAAAATATTCGGCCAAGGTTACAAAATTCAAGGAAACAAAATGCAGGGGATTGTTCAGCTCATGGGCGACGCCCGCTGCTAATTGTCCAACTGAGGCCATCTTTTCCTGAATAACCATCTGAGCATGAATTTTCTCCAGTTCCTGGCTTCGCTCCCGAACCCGCAGCTCAAGCGTTTCATTGGCTTCCCTGATTTCGGCCTGTTTACGGTCAGACTCGCTCAATCTGGCAACCAGCACCTGGGCTCGGGCACCATAATGAACAGTTAGAAGAAATATCCCGATAACTCCCACACTGACGAGCGCCAGCGTGATCAATAGGGTCAACGGTCCATGAGGATCGACAATCTGCTGGTACTCAAGAATATGGAATAAACGGATGTCCATACCCGCAAGTCGGGCCATAACGGCAATAAGAATTTTGCCGCCGCCGGTATCGACCCACTCAAAAAACCAGGGTTCATTCGGATTTCCACTCAGTGATGAGGCCCGGTTATTTTCCACCAACATCCTCTGAATGTCGGAATCCGGTATCGTTTTCCGGGTATCGCCCGCAACATGGCCATCCTTTCCGGCAACCAGGATGATCGTGTCGATCGAACTCGATATCTGCCCGCCAGGCGACCTCCGAATTTCAAGAAAATGGTCATGAATGACATCAAATGGCACCCAACCGGCGACAAATCCGATGATCCGCTCCTCTACGAGAACCGGAGCTGTGAAGAGCAGAAAAGCGGGATTGGCCCTGTCCACCGATACGCTGACAGCATTTGCCGATGTTTCCGAAATGGTTTGCCAGTCCAGTTTCTGTACCGGATATGGAGATACGATCGCATATTCAGCAAGAATTTCCCCCTCCGCTGAAAACAATGCCAGCCTGGAGTAGTTGGCTCTGGTTTTGATGAGGGTACTCTCATTCAGGTGTTGGAATTGCCTGACAATATTGTTCAGGCTTTCCTTCAGGCCATATTCCATGGACATCCCCAGGGCCTTGTTGGTGAAATACGCTACAGCAGTGTTGCCGCTAGCCAGCTTCTGCAGATCGTTCCTGCGCTCCAAAATGAAATAATCCACCGCCTGCGCCAGACCTTCAAGATTCTCCTGCAGCCGGATCATGGCGGTTTTCTGCAGGCGCTGTTGCGTCCGGTAAGTAACTCCCAGCAGATAGCAAACGAATACGACAAGCAGAAATGCCGCAATCCCGGAGGCCCACCGCCATCTCCAGGAGGAGCCAATGACAGAAGACGGTTTTGCTGAAAACTGATTTGTTTCTTGCCTGGCCATTGTTCCTTTAGGATTTTCTCTGCGATCACCGTGTATTTACACGGTTGAACGCCTTGTGCAGATCAGGACTGTCGCTTCGATCAATGTTCGGAAAGGCAATCCATTTTCTGCGGACCCAATCACGATGATTATAGCCATTTTTATAAAATGATTCAATCATTGATCTTGCAAATATCCAAATAATCAATCAAAATTACCAATAAACATTGGGATAAAGTGATGACGACAAACAAAAATAAATCATCTGAGACCGTCAGTATGGGGGATCAGAATACAATATTGTACGAAGTACTCGATTCCATACCAGACATCATTTTTTTCAAGAATATTGATGGGGTGTACATTGGGTGCAATACTGCGTTCGCCAGTTTTGTTGGAAAGAATCGTTCCGGGATTATCAGCCAAACAGATTATGATCTTTTTGGCAGAGAGATAGCAGACTCTTTTCGTGCGAACGACCAATTAACGATGGAACAGGGCGAATCCCATCATAACGAGGAATGGATTGACTATCCGGACGGCCGACATGTTTTGTTGGATACACTGAAATCCCCCATGCGGGATTCTGAAGGCCTGATGATCGGCATTCTCGGTATCAGCCGGGATATCACCAATCGTAAAAAAACGGAAGATGAATTGCGGCGAGTCAACGCATTTTTGGAAGAAGCAACAACCAAAGCCAATGACATGGTGGGACGATTTGAATTGGCGAACACCGCGAAAAGCGAGTTTCTTGCGAATATGAGCCATGAAATTCGTACCCCGCTAAACGGTATTATTGGCATGACCCAATTGATGCTGAGAACAACTCTGACAGATAAACAACGTCGGTACGCAGAAGTGGCGAAATCAAGCAGTGAGTCTCTGCTTCGCGTTGTCAACGATATTCTGGACTTTTCAAAGGTTGAGGCGGGGAAACTGGATATCGAGCGCATCCGGTTTTCCATTGACGCCGTCATCGGCAGCACCCTTGACTGCTTCTGGGACAGAGCTGCGGAAAAGAACATCGAAATTCACACCACCATCGATCCAACAATCCCCACCTGGCTCATGGGCGATCCTTTGCGACTGGCCCAGATACTGAACAATCTGATGAGCAACGCCATCAAGTTCACGGATGGCGGCGATATCCGGTTATCCGTCAATATTCGATATCGGGATTTTCACACGGTTGTGATAAACTTCACCGTGCAGGACACAGGTATTGGTATCACGGAAGAACAACTTTCAAAACTCTTCACTGCTTTTGGTCAGGCGGATATGTCCACCACCCGCAAATTTGGGGGAACAGGACTAGGCTTGACCATCTGCAAACAGTTGTGTGGACTGATGGGAGGCCGGATCAGGGTGGAGAGTACTCCAGGGAAGGGAAGTTTGTTTTCCACTGTCCTTCCTTTTACAATTGCAGGAGATGCGGATGTTCATATATTGCCCGAACTGAACTGGAGGGATACGAAAGTACTCGTCGTGGATGACAATCCAGCAACCCGGCATATCCTGTCGAAACTGCTGTCCACAAGGTCTTTCGGGGTACAGTGCGTCGCCTCTGGCATGGAAGCACTGGAGGCGCTGCACAAGGCGGATGTAAATCTTTCCCCCTTTAGGTTGTGTCTGCTGGACTGGCGAATGCCCCTGATGAACGGCATCGAAACAGCGTGGCGAATCCGCCAGGAAAAATTTCCCACACCGCCACCGATGCTACTTATGGCTACTTCACGTGATCGACTCGAGATGAGAGAGCCGGCTGAATCGGCTGGTATCCGGGGTTTCATTACCAAACCCATTCGCCCATCCACCCTGTTTGAGGAAATCCAGTCCGCTTTGGATGTCGATACATCTGATCATGTAATAAAAAAGAATGTTTTTTTGGAGGTACGGTATTCAGGCGTTCGCGCCCTGATGGTGGAGGATCACGAGATCAACCGTGAAGTCGCCGTTGAGCTGTTGAAAAGTATCGGCATAGAGACAGATATCGCCCGTAACGGTATGGAAGCAGTGGAGAAAGTCCGATCTCATGATTATGACGTGGTGTTCATGGACATTCAAATGCCGGTTATGGATGGTCTTGAGGCCACACGCACCATCCGCAGCCTGGGTAAGGCAGGTGCGGACAAGTTGCCCATTCTTGCCATGACAGCCCTTGCCATGAAAGATGACCGGGCAAAAATTATGAATGCAGGAATGAACGGTCATGTTACCAAGCCCATTGTCATTGACGAGCTCCTCAGTGTGCTTGCACAATGGCTTCCGCCGGGAATGCGCCAGAATGTTTCCGATGTCGGGTTGAAAACCGCCGATAACCCCGATCCGCACGACAGGGCGAAGTCCCTGCAGATACCTGGTCTTGACGTTACAGCAGGGCTTCATCGGCTGACCGGAAATCAGGAACTCTACCTGAGCCTGCTAAGCAAATTCGCCGAAGACGCCGCATATACGGTCACAAGAGAACAACTACTTAGTGATCCAGAGACAGTACACCGCAAGGTGCACTCCATACGATCCATAGCGGGTAACCTTGGCGCAGCCTCACTGGAGTCCGCCGCCACGATACTGGAGAAAGCCCTTCGTGATGGTAAGGAATACGAAGATCATTTACAAAAGTTTATCGAACAAAACGATGCGCTGCAGGCAGCGATTTCAGCCGCAATTCCCCGGCCAAAAGATGATACGCATGCCCCCCCCAAACCCATGGGAACAATGGATAACCTCCGGCAGTTGCTGAGTCAATTAAGAGGTCCCGTAACAAACAATGAACCCAGAGCTTGCCATGAAATCCTGAAATTGCTACAAGCGAAATGCTGGCCCGATGAAACTGTGGCCGGCATTACAGAGCTGAACCGGTCAATTGCTAAATATCGCTTCGGTGAAGCAACTAAAACTCTGAATATATTAATGGAATCAATTGACTCAAAATAGGAAGGTGAGATGTGAGGCCCGAAGAAAAGCAAACCATTCCGGCGTTGGATAACACGGAAAATGATATCAATTCTCTCCTGGAAATACTGATACCCGATAAGAAACAAACCATTCTGGTGGTGGATGACACGGAAAGCAATATTGATATTCTGATGGATATGCTGTCGGATGATTACATCGTGTGCGTTGCAACAGACGGCGAGTCTGCTCTCGACATTGTAAAAAAAAATCAGCCGGATCTGATTCTTCTGGATGTAGTTATGCCTGGCTTAAGCGGCTTTGATGTCTGTGGTCAGTTGAAAGCAAACAGGAGTACACAGCTCATACCGATCATTTTTGTTACTTCGCTTGCCGATATTCCGGATGAAACATACGGGCTCGAACTTGGCGCCGTCGATTACATCACCAAGCCGTTCAACATGGCGATTGTAAAAGCCAGGATCAAAAACCATCTCGAACTCAAAAGGCATCGAGACCAGATGGCCTTGCTGATGGCAAGGAAGTCGTATGAATTGGCCGAGGCATACAACCGATTAAAAACGATTAAGGATGCCGAGATGGAATTTCATTTAGCATTTTCCCATAAACTGGATGTTCTTACAAAAAGTCTGCTTGGCATCTCGGATCTAACCCTTTGGAACATGCAGGAAGAATGGAGATCATCCGAATATCCATCATTTTCAAACCCGCATGTGGAGCCAATTGAGGAGGAGTTGTGCAAACTACGGGAAATGCCGCCTATCTGAGTTTGGGCGATGTTAATTTATTTTTTTATCTTGACATGCCTGGCAATCGGGAAAATAATATCCGTTTTTAATGACTTTGAAAAAGAAGGTGTCTATTGCAACTGAATGTCAGGGACGTAGCTGGAATTTTCAATATTTCCGAAAAAACCGTTTTCCGCTGGATCAAGCACAAAAATCTTCCGGTTTATCATGTTGATGAAGAGTACCGGTTCAGCCGTTCGGAACTGCTGGAATGGGCCAGCGCCACGCGAACGGATGTCACATCCGAAATCATCAATGCACCCGACGAAGACCCCTTGCTGATGCCCCGCCTGGATGAGGCTCTGCAGGCAGGCGGGGTGAATTATGGTGTCAGTGGAACGGACATGGCTTCTGTGCTGGATTCGGTCGTCAAGGCTCTTAATCTTCCCAAGGAAGCAGACAGGTCATTTCTCTATCAGGTATTGCTGACACGGGAATCACTTGGATCAACTGGCATCGGCGATGGCATCGCCATACCTCATGTCCGCAATCCGATTGTATTGCACATCCCCAGATCGATGATCTCCCTGTGTTACCTGGAACAGGCGGTGGACTTCGGCGCTCTGGACGGGCAGCCGGTAAGCATCCTGTTTACCCTTGTCAGCCCGACGGTGCGCACTCACCTTAGCCTGCTCTCGAAGCTTTCATTCGCCTTGTCCGATGTCCAATTTAAAACCATCATCAAGCAGCAGGCTCCCCGTGCAGAAATATTTGCTGAAGCAAGACGCATTGAAGGGAAAGTGAAAGACTAACGATGCGGCTCATTCTGATCTCCATGATGATTTTGTTTTTCAGCGGCCTTTGCTCCTTTTTCACCGGCAGGAATCCCCGATTCGCCAATATAGTGGGCGCAGGGGGAACCGTTCTGGGATGCCTGATCGGCCTGGTTCCCGCTGCAACCGTGCTTTGGACGGGGCGGACAGTGGCTATTCATCGGCCATGGCAGGTTCCATTCGGATCTTTTTCCCTGCAAATAGATGCTCTTTCCGCGTTTTTTCTTTTTACGATCTTGATCCTGTCCGCAGTTGCCGCCATCTATGGCAATACCTATCTATGGGAATACCGGAAACGGAAAAATCTTGGCGCCTCATGGTTATTTTTCAATATTTTGGTCGCCAGCATGATCCTGGTTGTCATTTCACATAACGGCATGCTGTTTCTCATGGCATGGGAAATCATGTCCCTGGCGTCTTTTTTTCTGGTAACCTTTGAGGATGAAGACGAAAACGTCAGAAGGGCCGGATGGATATACCTGGTCGCAACGCACATCGGAACCGCCCTTCTTTTCGTTCTCTTTATCCTGCTGGCGCATAAGGGGCCGTCTCTGGATTTTGGCCATTTCATTTCTTTCGGCCTCAATGGTACTTCCATGGCCGGTCTGGCATTTCTGCTTTCGGTAATCGGTTTTGGAACCAAGGCCGGATTCATGCCTTTTCACGTCTGGCTCCCTGAAGCCCATCCCGCAGCCCCCAGCCATGTTTCCGCCGTCATGTCCGGAGTCATGATCAAGACCGGAATATATGGCCTGCTGCGTACCCTGACCTTTCTTGGTCAGCCGGAACCATGGTGGGGATGGCTGCTGATCGCCATTGGACTGGGCTCAGGCATTCTGGGTGTCCTGTTCGCTTTGGCCCAACATGATCTTAAACGGCTGCTGGCGTATTCAAGTGTTGAGAATGTCGGTATTATCACCTTGGGTTTGGGGCTGGGAGTGTTAGGACTATCCTTGAATCAACCGGTTCTTGCGGTTTTGGGATTTGGCGGCGGTCTGCTGCATGTTCTAAATCACGCGCTTTTCAAGGGACTGCTCTTTCTTGGCGCAGGTGCGGTGCTGCATGCAACCGGTGTGCGGAACGTGGAGCAGTTGGGTGGACTGATGCGCCAGATGCCATGGACCGGAACGATTTTTCTTATTGGATCTTTCGCTATCTGCGGTCTGCCGCCGCTAAATGGGTTTGTAAGCGAATTTCTCATTTATGTCGGGGCGTTTATGGGCACAGGACTTTCCGGCGTTTCGCTTTCCAGCGTTGGTGTCATTACCGGACTGGCCGCAATCGGAGGCTTGGCCGCCGCCTGCTTTACCAAGGCATTCGGCATTGTTTTCCTTGGCGAGCCTCGGCGTACACCCGCCCTGCTGGGACATGAAATCGGCTGGGGCATGCGAATTCCGATGATGTTCCTGGCGTTTGGTTGCCTGGCCATCGGTTTTTTTGCGCCAATCGTCATTTCAGCAATGGCGCCGGTGATAGGAAACGTCACCGGTTTATTGAAAATCGACATTGACACTCACCTTGCAGTTGTTACCGTGCCGCTTCAGCGAGTAACAGCTCTTTCGTGCATTTTTATACTGATATTGGGGTTCCTGATCTATCTGCGCAGGCACCTTCTTTCCGACAGAACACCCGCGCAATGCAATACATGGGACTGCGGTTTTGTAAGGCCCACGGCCCGCATGCAGTACACTGCGTCATCTTACGCACAACCCATCACCACCATGTTCGGCTTTTTTTTGCAGACACATCGAAAGATTCACGCGCCGAGAGGGCTTTTCCCGGTCAAGGCCAGCCTGCACACCCATACCGATGATGTCTTCCTTCGAGGCCTGTTTCTGCCCATTTTTCGTGGCATAGAGCGGATTTTGCTGCCGCTGCACTGGTTGCAACAGGGCCGCGTTCAAATCTATATTCTCTACGTGGCGGTAACGATTTTAGCCCTTTTGATCTGGAATCTGAGATAATTTTTTTATGCAAACCATAAGCATACTGCATCCGCTAACCGCATTGATTCTGTCTCCGTTGCTTCCGGGAATCATCAACCGGACCAAGGCGTTTTTTGCAGGCCGGAAGGGTCAGCCGCTACTGCAAACGTATTACGATCTGGCCCGATTGTTTCAAAAAACCCCGGTTTACAGCCAAACCACAAGTTGGATATTCCGCGCAGGTCCCCTTGCAGGGTTGGCATCAGCAATAACGGCGCTGCTGGTGCTGCCCATCGGAGGCGGCGCAGCAATGTTTAATTTTACCGGGGATCTGATTTTCCTGATATATCTTCTTGGCGTGATGAGGTTTTTTACAGTTTTGGCGGCTCTTGACACCGGTTCAGCATTTGAAGGCATGGGCGCCAGCCGAGAGGTCCAGTTTTCCGTTTTGGCTGAACCTGCCTTGCTGCTCAGTCTTCTGGCAATGGGGGAAATCGGGGAAATTGCCTTGCCTGCCGGCATACAGGAAACCCTGCCCCATCTTTCGCTTTCCGGAATCTATACCAGCCTGTCGTTTTCAGCGTGGATGCATTCCGGAACAGTCCTCCTTCTGGCAGCGAGCGCACTTTTGATTGTCCTTCTAACTGAAAATTCCCGGATTCCGGTTGATGATCCAACTACCCACCTGGAACTAACCATGATACACGAAGTCATGGTGTTAGATCACAGCGGGCCGGATCTTGCGATGATTCTATATGGCGCGGCAATAAAATTATGGATATTCAGTGCGCTTCTGGCAGGTGTTCTGATTCCCGTTCGCTCGGGAAATTTTCTGCTGGATGGCGCAGCAACCCTCGGAGGAATCTTTCTTCTATCCATTGTTATCGGCGTGATTGAATCTTCGATGGCGCGGCTGCGGTTGCTGCGCATTCCTCAACTGCTGTCTGGCGCGGGTGTTTTAGCCATTCTGGCGATTGTTCTGGTGCTAAAGGGATAATGGATTAACTATGGAGCTGTGGATTGATGCACTGATTGTTCTGTTGATTCTAACCAACCTGAAGCTGATCGGCTCCAGCCGATTGAGCGCCTGCATTCGCATCGTGGCTCTTCAGGGAATTTTGCTCGGCATTCTTCCGGGACTGGTGGGCGCCGGTCAACTGACGCTTCGTGTCATACTGCTTTCGGCAATTACCATAGTACTCAAAGGCATTGTTTTTCCGTGGCTGCTGCTAAGATCAATGCGCTCTTCCAGCTTGCGTAGAGAAATGGAGCCGTTTATCGGATATTCCACCTCAATGCTGGTCAGTGTCGGCCTGCTGGCGCTGGCGATGTGGATGGGCAGTCAACTTCCGCTGCCCATACCCTTGAAATCCCAGTTGGTTGTGCCACTTTCCCTGTTTACCATAATGGTCGGACTGTTGGCGATTGTAAGCCGGAGAAAAGCCTTGTCGCAAGTATTGGGCTACCTGGTCATGGAAAACGGCATTTATGCATTCGGGCTGGCGCTGGCCCTGAAGGAGCCTCTTCTTGTGGAGCTTGGAACCCTTCTGGACGTTTTCATGGCCGTTTTTGTGATGGGAATTGCAATTTTTCACATCAACAGGGAGTTCGACCATATCGATACGGACCTGCTGAGTACATTAAAGGGCTGACATGATTCTGGCATTGATTTTTCTCCCGGTTGCGGCGGCTCTGGCGGTATTCGGGCTGAAATCCTCAACAACAATACGCGCTGTGCTGCTAACAACCGCCACTGGTCATGCCGTGCTGACGGCCTTGGTGTGGATTTACCCACCGGCGCCCGTTCTGGATGGATGGCTGCTTCTTGATGCTCCGGGACTGCTCTTTCTAAGCATTACCAGCGCGCTCTTTGTAACTGTATCCCTGTATGCAATAGGGTATCTGCAAAGGGAGAACTGGGGAAAGCGCCATGACTTTGAGGACGGTTTTCTGTTCACCAATTCCAGGGAATCAGCTTTTGTCTGCTGCTTGCTGCTTTTTTTGGCAATGATGACGCTGGTTGCCGTGAGTCAGCACTTCGGGCTCATCTGGGTGGCGGTAGAAGCCACAACGCTGGCAAGTGCGCCCCTGATCTATTTCCACCGGCATCGCAGATCCCTTGAGGCGACATGGAAATACATCATGATCTGCTCGGTTGGAATTGCGCTGGCGCTTCTGGGGAATTTTTTTCTGGCCGTCGCCGCCACGCTGTCTGAAAATGAACATGTACCGATGCTCCTTTCAAGCCTGACCGGGAAGGCTTCGCTTCTGCATGTCCCCTGGCTGAAGGCCGCATTTCTCTTTCTACTGGTGGGTTACGGCACCAAGTTGGGACTGGCTCCAATGCACACCTGGCTGCCGGATGCACACAGCGAGTCTCCATCGGTCATTTCCGCGCTGCTTTCCGGAGCCCTGCTGAACTGTGCATTTCTGGCCATATTGCGGGCCCAGCAGGTCTGCATTGCGGCAGGCCAGGGTCTTTTTGGTCAAAACCTTTTGGTGGGATTCGGACTTTTTTCAATGGTTGTCGCCGCAGCCTTTATGCTGCGCCAGGTTGATTTTAAACGAATGCTGGCGTATTCAAGCGTCGAACACGTCGGCATTCTGTCACTGGGTGTCGGTCTTGGCGCTAATGCCGGATACGGCGCCATGCTTCATGCAGTCAATCATTCCCTGACCAAGGGAATGCTGTTTCTGGTTGCTGGAAATATCCTGACTGTCTATCGTAGCAAATCCACCAGGGAAGTTCGCGGCATCATGCGCGTCCTTCCGATTTCCGGCGCACTCTGGATCATGGGCTTTCTGGCCATTACCGGCTCCCCCCCCTATGGAATGTTTCTAAGCGAGTTGGTCATCCTGAAATCCGCCCTGGATCAGGGGCGATTTGTTATAGCCGCCGCTTATCTATCAATACTGTGCATTATTTTTGTCGCAATGGCCGCTATCGTACTCCCCATGGCTCAGGGGAACCCTGAAGGATTGCCTGCCGGCGACCGCAACCACCCGCCTTCATTTTTTTCAGGAGAATCACCGCTTGCCGTAATTCCCCCCTTGATGCTCGGGGTCGTAGTTCTGGTTCTGGGCATTTACATTCCGCCCTTTCTTCAAGAGGTTCTGGAACAGGCGGCTAAAACCATCGGGGCGGTTTAATGCAGCCAACTCATGATAGAGGAGTGATCATCAATGTCCGATTCAGCCCATGAACGGTTTTCGCTTTCCAGCGGACAGGCAAAAGACATCCGGAATGCGCCCGTTATAAGCATGGATGCGTTTCAAGACGCCGTGATTCATGCAGTTGAAGAAGGGGGAAGGATTTCCGCCTTGTTTGCTCAGCCCATACATGATCGCTGTATGCGTCTGTGGGCTGTGCTGTCACAGGACAACATATCTCGCATTCTGCCTCTCTGCGCTGACACGGAGGAGGACGGTTTTCCTTCTCTGACACCGCTTTGCGCCCAGGCGCACTGGTTTGAACGTGAGATTTATGAGCAGTGGGGCCTTCTGCCCAAAGGCCATCCCTGGCTGAAACCCATTCGATTTCATGCGCCTTACGGGCAAAACCGTCACCAGTCCATTGCTAAAAATACGCCGGAAATCGGCGCGGCAGACTTTTTTCAGGTTAAAGGAGAAGAAGTCCACGATGTTGCTGTGGGACCCGTCCATGCCGGCATCATCGAGCCGGGACATTTCAGGTTTCAGTGTCATGGAGAAGAAGTGCTTCACCTTGAAATATCGCTTGGTTACCAGCATCGCGGCGTTGAGCGGCGCCTCTTATGCGGTCCCGACAAACGGACGATTCATTATATGGAGACGTTGTCGGGCGATACCAGCATTGGCCATGCAACTGCCTACTGCCAGACGATTGAGGCGCTTTCCGGGATTCAAATTTCCGCCAGAGCCCAGGTCGTTCGAGGCATTGCGCTGGAGCTGGAACGAATCGCCAATCACACCGGGGATATGGGAGCCCTTGCAGGAGACGTGGGCTTTCTTCCTACGCTCTCTTACTGCGGACGCATTCGCGGAGATATTCTCAATATGACGGGGCTGATCTGCGGCAACCGATTTGGTCGCGGCATCATCAAACCCGGCGGCATCGGTTTCGACATTGATGCGGAAATGGCCAAAACTCTGCTCAGCCATCTTGATACCGCTGAAAAAGATCTGACCGTAGCCATCAACCTGCTCTGGAAGACATCCTCCGTAATGGCGCGATTTGAGGGAACCGGCGCCATCAGCCGGGAAATGGCTGAGCTAATGGGTCTGGTCGGCCCTGCTGTCCGTGCCTGCGGCATCGAAAGAGATGTGCGAAAGGATATGCCTGAAGGAATTTTTCGGTTTACACAGATTCCGGTCTCCACCTGGAACACGGGAGATGTCCTGGGAAGAGCTCATGTTAGGTGGCTTGAAATTCAACGATCCATCGCATTTATCCGCGAGCAGCTTCAAAGCCTGCCCGAGGGTCAGTTGCAAAACACACTGCATACCCTGCCCCCGGACTCCTTGGCTATTTCTCTTGTGGAAGGTTGGCGCGGCGAGATCTGCCATGTAGCGCTGACCGATAGCCAAGGGCGTTTCGCCACCTATAAAATTGTCGATCCGTCGTTTCACAACTGGTTCGGTTTGGCCTTTGCACTGCGGAATCAGCAGATATCCGACTTTCCGCTATGCAATAAAAGTTTTAACCTGTCCTACTGCGGGCATGATTTGTGAGATGTGTTTTTCAAGCGAATACGCGAAAGCTCGATGAATATTTTTTTCGTGTCTTTCGTGTGTTTCGTGGTTTAAAAGTATTTTCATGGTAAATACTCAGTGCTATTTTTCAAGGATTTTACAGAAATGTTAGACACTCTTCTGGCGCGCATACAGCAGAAACACCGGACGATAAAATTCCCGGACGGCCCTCCGCCCGAGCTTCCGGATCGTTTTATGGGGCGTCCTGTCATCAACTCCAAGGATTGCCTTTCGGACTGCACACGGTGTGTGGAAATTTGTCCCACTCAAGCCATAACAAAAGCAGAAGGGCTAAGGCTGGATATGGGAGCCTGTCTTTTCTGCGCGGAATGCGCCCATGTCTGTCCGCACCAGAATATTCACTTTTCAAAAGATTATCGCATGGCTGTGAGCAAACGCGATGATTTGCAAATTGATGATATCCGAAAATATCAGCCTGCAATACCCCTGGATCAAAAATTAAAGCGTCTGTTCGGTCGATCACTGAAACTGCGGCAGGTTAGTGCAGGGGGTTGCAATGCATGCGAAGCCGACACGAATGTTCTGGGTACAGTGGGCTGGGACCTTGGCAGGTTCGGCATTCAGTTCGTGGCCTCGCCTCGTCATGCGGATGGGCTGCTGATCACAGGCCCTGTAACGGAAAATATGCGAATTGCGCTGCTGAAAACATACTCGGCTATCCCGGAACCCAAAATAGTGATTGCAGTCGGGGCCTGCGCCATTTCCGGCGGACCCTATAAAGACCATGAAGAAGTCCATAACGGAGCTTGTGATCTGCTGCAGGTTGACCTGCTTATCCCCGGCTGCCCGCCCCACCCGCTGACGATTCTGGATGGACTTCTAAGACTCATAGGTCAAATTGAAACCTGATGAAGAAAAATAGACTGGAACTGCCGGGTGAAGACTCACACTAAATAACGAGATGTATTATGAAAGGGTTTTGATAAATGAATTCAGCAATAATGGAGTATGTTCAACCCTCAGCGACCATCGACTCCCACCACACTGCGGTATCGGCGTTTGCCATGGAAAACGCTGGCGATGCACGTGATTCCAGGCAAAAGGCGATTCGGCTTTATTACGCGGTCCGGGACGGCATTCGGTATGACCCCTATTTGATCGAATTAACCGTAGATGGCCTGAAGGCAAGCCATACGTTAAGCATCGGCAGGGGCTGGTGTGTCCCGAAGGCAATTCTTCTGGCGGCCTGTTGCCGGGCCATGGGAATTCCCGCCAAACTGGGCTTTGCCGACGTCCGAAACCATCTTTCCACGGCTCGCATGCGCGAGACAATGAAAACGGACATCTTTTATTGGCATGGCTATACCACCATTTATCTCGACGATATCTGGGTCAAGGCGACACCGGCCTTTAATATTGAACTCTGCGAACGGTTTCGAATCCAGCCGCTTGATTTCGACGGTCGTAACGATTCGATATACCATCCACTTGACCAGAACGGAAACCGTCACATGGAATATCTGCAATATCGCGGCGAATTCACGGATGCTCCAATCAATCAAATTATCGAAACATTTCAGCGGGAATACGAGCAAAACCTATCCTGGAATTCAGCCGATTTTTACAATGATGTCTCTCTGGAAACTGCGGCCGACTCCGGACCCCGGAATGCAGTGTGAATTGCATTGTTAGCCCTCGCTTCTTTCTCTGATTTTGGAGTCAATTTGGACAGAGTCTGAGGTCTCAATGCAGGAATACCGAACAACATGCCAGCGGCACTGATATCCTCATCAAGTTCTGGCCAATGCACCCCATGACCGTCACCGATTATTTGCCAGTTTGCTCTCTGTTTGGGGGTCGCTTCAGATAACCGCCAAGACCATACCAATGGGACGCTTATTGTTCGCCCATCAATAAGTTGAGCCGTAATACTATCCTTGGTGACAGTTACATGTTTAATTTTCACTTCTTGTATTTGAACCGCAGTGTTCATACCATCGCTCCGATATTCTATTCTTATTTTTAATAATGATCGCACGGATTGTGTTCAACTCTTTCGCTGAAAAACCATAATTTTTCGCAAGAGCCAAGGGGTTGATCCAAAATTTACAGGTCATTTTTTCCTGCTGAACATGGACGTGCATTGGCTCGTTACAGTCAAAGCTGTAAAAGAAAAACCGATAAGGTCCTCGAATACCCTTAACTGTTGGCATATCAACCGTCCCTATAACACAAGCGTTTCTCGTATCAATTGAGATAAATTTCCCCACAGTTTCGTAGGATGGACGGCAAGCCATCATGTAGTGTCATCCAACCCGAACGATGGGTTACCACCCATCCTGCCGGGCTTGCATTCTCGCAAGCAAAAACACTCCGAATTTCACACTCTTTGTCGAAGATATAACATTGCCGGTGAACCTCGCCGCGCTTCGCGGCGTAGTGTTCCAACTGTTTGTTGGCCATCCGTTTGTCTATTAATCGCAGTGACTTCTGCAGTAATGCGATTCATGCGCCCCAAAGTCATACAACACAATGTTCACCTGCGAAGTCAGGTGCAACAGATGGTTAAGAACTTGTTGAAATAATTTGTGTTTCAACATAGCTATCAAGTATTTTTTTATCATATGCTGATACGGGATACCGGATTTTCCGGCATTTTCTTTAAAGAACTTTACAACAGGCACACTCAGATTTATTGTTATTCTGACCGACTGCTCTTTTAATACCAATTTATCCGGCAGCGGTAGGAAATCATCAATTATTTCTGATGAAGCGATTGCTTCCGCTATTTCTTTGGGAGCATTTTTGTAACTTATTTTTCGCTTCATATTTTTTCCGTCCTTCCCGCCATTTACCGGCACCGATTATTCTTATTTTCTTATCTCTGACAGTAAATCTGACTGTTATTATTTCGCTATCAATTCGCCCGAAACAGAAATATCGCTTTTCATTTTCATCACTATGCTTTATATCTTCAGCGATGATTCGGCTATTATCAAGAAATGCTCTTTTTGTGCAATTTCAAATGATATACCATGCTTTTCTGTGTTTTCCTGATTTTTATTGTCGTCCCATTCAAATTTCATATAATTGTAAAGGCTAATGTCATGTTAAATCATCCGCGTTCCGCTGAAACGCAATGTTAGGTCGGAGGTGTTTCTGGCATATGCTTACTGCTGGGTGATCCTGACAGCCAATTGCTTTCAATACCCGGCTTTGTCCTATAAGTTCGTTATATTTGTCCAATGTCAACTTATGGCTCAATCTATACCGGTACTCCGAGATTGGCGCACGACGAAGTCAGCCGTTATGCCTTACGTTTATTCATTTGACTCGCCTCCACGCCCAATGATCGCTAAGATTGCCAATCTGTGCTGCCACAATAAGTACAATAATAGGCTGATTACCGTTGCACTAAGAGCGTATATGAGTATTCGGAAAATGTGGGCTGCAATGATCTCCATCTGCAGGAAAAGGCCAACTGCAAAAGCACCAGCAAGCGTGAGCGGAAGCCATATCAGGAAGAACAGAATCGAAAAACTGAGGCTGACTCTAAAACACTCGCGGAGTCCTCCCAGTGGAGATATCCAAAACTCGAACGCCATGACATTGTATTTTATGCTCTCTGCAGCTCTTGCTATTGGTGGCATACGGTCCAATTGCAAATCAACAATAGGTTTTTTTAATGGCGCTGGAGACCACTCGGCGACAGTTCTGTATGCCTTCACAATAGGATTGCGACCCTCACCGGCCATTTTCGCCATCCTTCTTCCTCCCTGAGTCTTCATAATCGCGCCGTGTCTTCGAGCCCATCATATTGCCTACAACAAGGAAAACGACGACTCCAACAACAGCCAAAGCAATAGCGATGATCATATATGTCTTGAACATATCTGCGTTCTTCTGTGCTTCCTTAGCGGCGGCTTTGGCCGCCTCCAATTCTTTTCTTGGTGCACAGCCAGCAATTAGGATATATGTCGTTAGTAATATATTCTTGGTAGCATCAAACATGTGTCTCGTCCTGGAATCAGTTCTTCTGCCGAGAAATACGCCGCTCATGAAACCTCCTTTTTGTAGGTGAAAGCAGCCTAAAAACAAGCTAATCGGCGCACTCGTTGAAACTCAAACCACCCAGAACCAGTCCTATAGAGCGTCTGGTTGAGCGACTTGTTAGGCTATTTGTACTTTAAAAACATTATGTTAAGTAATTTCCCGATCCGTGACTGAAATCTTTGCTGGCCCAATACCCAATTCTCGCCTTACAACGCTGGCACGAAATTTAAGGCCACCGGGTAATCCCCAACATCGCTGAGCCAAGATCCAACCGCTTCCTGACTACACGCAACCCACTTGCAAGAAAGGAATTCGTTCACTCGCACGAAAACACTATTTTCCTAAACTTGATTAATTGCCGATAACATCTCAATCTCACGATCGACATATTTTTGGATATGCTGTTCTATTTGCTTTTTCGCCTCGGCAATTTGCTCCAAAGTTTTCTCTCTCACTTGTTTCTCAGCAATTCCCGGAAGAGCTGATGATTCTTGAGTCTAAGAAGATTTGAGGCAAAAATTCCTGAAACGATGTTGTTTTGAGCCAAAAAAACACATCATGAGGACATTTAGCTGTCATCCCGATGCTCATTCTAAAGCTGTCATGAGCATTTTTCTGCCTCCAAGGGCGAGCCTCTCCTTTCGCCTGTTTGAAAAAAACAAGGCCCTTGTGAATACGTATGTTTCTCTTGATCTAAAAGGCTTTTTATCAGACTATGAGGAATTCAAATAGATGACAGGTACCTGTTTTTCATAGCCATACAGCAGGGCCAGAAAGAGCATCTCCATGGATTCAAGTTTGAAATTTCGAAACATACCCCTCATCTGTTCCCACAAGGATCTTTTGCTCCCAAGTTTTTTCCAAACGGACTGAAAAAGAGTGCAGCACAACTGCTGGGTCTGATCCACAAGAAAAGCCAGCATCATAAGCAGGATAAAGTTGGTACTCAGGTACTTGTGGCCAAGTCCATAATTGTGTTCGAAATGATATCCCTGATTTTTCAGGGTGTTGAATGTCTCATTTTCTATCTTCCACCGAGTTCTTGCTCCTCGCATGAGCTGATAGGCATTCTCCACAGTTATCGTAAAATCAGTGACCCAACTGAAATATGTTACATCATCACGTTCAGTTTGCCAATATTCCAAGAAATTCACCAGCAGATCCTGATTGGATCCATTAAGAGGAA
>SERZ01000933.1_pt1 | contig 18202 bp, 14 predicted proteins | sample 3171461 | NCBI WGS metagenome assembly SERZ01 (sample SAMN06051861, study PRJNA518727) | freshwater metagenome | biome: subpolar coniferous forest; feature: holomictic lake; material: water; isolation source: holomictic Lake 227, 6 m depth | place: Canada: near Kenora, Ontario | collected... | reverse complement strand
CGCTTACTCTGTCTCTTGTTTATATTTCAACTGAGAGATAGAACAATCTTCGAAACTGACGTCATCCCGAATACTTATGTAAGTAGGCTGATAGAGATTACCCCCCTTGTAAGCATAGAGATATCGAACCTCAATAACTGAATTTACTGCCGGAATTTCTTTGTTCGGTGGGATTGTTACATTCCCTACCCCTATCTGCATTTTACCAGAGATAACTGCAATAGCAACGCTACGTTTTGCATTTACCCTGGTTACAATCACGGATGCGGTGTCGTAGAACTTGCATTTTACCTGATTCCCGCCGCTGTTCGGTCTGCCAGCAGTGTATGAAGCTGAATGTTTTTTGAATACAATACCTTCAACTTCCGAAGATTTTAATCTGTCATATAATTGCTGCTTTTCTTTTTGTGTTCTGGCTGTTTCAGCTACAACTATCGAACCTTTCAGCCCCAGGCTCTCAAGATGCAACAGCCGTTGACTGTAAGGTATCTGCTTTATATCATTACCGCTTATTTCCAATAAGTCAAAAGCAAACAGTTTTTCTCCCACAGCCTCACCGTCCGCCAAGTAAGTCAGTTTGACTTTGCCAGCACTTTTCAATATATCGTCCGGCGCACCGATAGACAGACCTTGCCGGTTGATAGCCGTGATCGCTTCTGTTTTGCTGATCAGCATCCTCTTTCCGTCATATTTTTCCTGCGCCCACCAGTTATCGTCATTGATAAGCCGGGTTGCTTCGGATTCTTCAATGAAGTTTAATAACTGACATCGGATGCCCATATCCCTCGCATAAGCGTCTGTATGAACATACTGTCCTCCTTCCTGTCCTGGAGCATAACCTTTCGATGTTTTGCTTTTCACAAGAATGTCATATATTTTCCTGGCCGCCGCATAATCCACGGGTGCTGTAGTTTTAGTCCCTGTTTTGAGCGTAGATCCCCGGCGACCATAAGCAAAATTCACAACAAATCTTTTGCTATCAGCTTCTTCTATCGAAGCATGATAAACTTTGTCGCTGGTTCCTTCTTTGAAATACAAGGTGATTTTTTCAGATTTCATAAGTACCCCTAATAGTTTTCATTATCGTCAAATTTCCCTGGATCTACCGGATTTTATGGTCATGTATTTTCGGGTGCTTATGAATTGAAAAATGATCTCGGAAGCGGTTCAGGAAAATCTTTTGAGGACATTTCAGTCATTTCGGAGCATGAAAATTCATAGATTATCTCATAACAAACATTGCACCCACTGGCAGAACCACAAAATCCGTTAGAACCAGCGACTTTCCGTTTCCGTCGGGCAAAGAAACCCGACCTTCTGACTCCTTTCTACTCTCTATTCAAAGAGTCCCTAATTAAATTCGCCAGGCGAGGGGCCGCAACCTGGAGGCTGTAATGGGCTTCAACATCCATCCGGCCCTGACTTCCCATCGCCTGCCGTAATTCCGGGTTTTCCTGCAGCGCACGCAACGCCTGCTCCCAATGCTTATCCGTTGAAGCCAGATAACCATTAACGCCATCTTGCACAATCCGAATATTTGCACCCACACGGGAAGCCACGACCGGCAACCCGCAGGCCATATATTGAATTAGCTTGTAGCCACATTTTCCATAAGCCCAGAGCTTATCAGGAATCGGCATGATGCCGACATCAAAGTCCATCATTTGCGCTGCTTCGGTTTCTTCGGACCAGGGCCGGTATTCCACCGGAAAAGCACTCGGAATGTCCTTCGGATAACCGCCCACCAGGACGAGACGAATTTCAGAACGCCGGCTCAACTTACACAGAACGGCATACAGCGATTTCAGATAGTCGGCTGTGGTCGGTGAACCAATCCATCCAATCGTAAACACATGGCGATGGCTGAATGGCTTCAGGCGGTAACGGGTCGAATCCACAACCGTCGGAAGGCATTCTACCAATTTTGCACCGGATTGAACTGCCTTTTCAAACAGATACATATTGCCGACAATAACCAGCCGGGCATTTCGCATAACCGCATCAATCTTGTGCCCAAGAAGGAAACGGACCCACGGCGACGCATGCTGATCATAGCGGTGAAAGATGGCATCGTCATAGTCCACGATATAGGGGATCACCCCGCGAACCAGGATTTTTTCCAACCAGTCCGGAAGCCACGGCAGTACCTCGTATTCTATCCACAGCAGGTCATAGGCCTTACAAGAAATAAGCAGATAGATTCGATGAAGGTATGCCAATAGAATGGCAGCCGGATTTTGAGATTGCCCTGCGTTCAGCCGTTTCAGATATTTTTCTTCAAACAGCGGGTAAACATCAACCACCACTCCTTGCTCATTCAGGAAGGGAAGATATTGATAATACCGCAACCGGCTGCTGGCACCCGACCGGCTGTACCGGGTCAGCAGCAGCACTCTCATGACATGCCTTCACGATTTCCGGTTCCAAGGGCAACCGGCCGGTGTGAAATATCCCTACACACTCGAAACCAGTTCGGCAAATCATGCCAAAGCATCCGATAGGCATTCAAGGTATTTCGAAAATGATCGAACGATTTTTTCAACCCGGCATTCCCAAGCCGCGACCCTGGCTCAATAAACAAGACTCCGAGCATCAGAAGAAATGCAGTGCCCCATATATAATGTTTAAAACCATAAATAATCTGACTTCTCAGCGTATAATACAGGCGGATATCTTTGACGGCATCCGAGGCGCCCCCACCCTTGTGGTATGCTCGAAACTCCGACAAATAGCAGGTTTGCCACCCTTTTTGAAAGGCGCGAAGAGAGAAATCCAGTTCTTCGTAATATACGAAAAACCGTTCATCAAATCCATTCAGTTCCTGATAAAGCGGATTGCGAACCAGGAAAAAAGCGCCGATCACCTGATCCACGATTCTTGTCTGCAAATGATTCCAGTCGGTCATCGCAAGAGAAACAAATTCAGCAGGAAACAGACGATCCAAACCGGTAATTTTATGGAAAAACAATGACGGTGTCGGAAATCTGGCACAGGATCGGCTGATGTGATCGGCATCGTCCATAAGCTGAATGCCCATGATTCCGGTATTCCGGTGAACGGGTTGAATCATGGCTGCCAGAGGCCCCGTCAAAGATTCGCGATAGAGACGTGTATCCGGATTAAGAAACAAGAGATAATCCGCTGAGCTGGAATTGGCACCCCGATTGCAAGCAGCGGCAAATCCATGATTGCAGGCATTTTTTATGAGCGTTAGCGGAAGCGTCCTTGCTGCCAACTGATCGGCAGACCCATCAGTTGATGCGTTGTCCACCACCACCACATGTTTCAGCTCGAAAGACTCCTGATCCGCCTCAGCAATTGAGTTCAGGCAATTTTGAAGCTGTACTCCGGTATTCCAATTGACAATGACAATATCCAGTGAAGGAAACATCAGTTAGCAAATCCTCCATGCCTATTTTTCAGCTACCACCGCAAGCTCTTCGCCTGCCGATGGATGATGCCAAAGCAGCCCCCACTCAACCATCTGCATGATCCTGGCCCAAAACTTTACGGGAAAAGGCGTTGGACGGTTCGTTTCAAAGTGGCCCGTGTTTTGGATCGATCGGCTGGCAATCATGATCCATCCGGCGCCATGAATGCTGGATCGCAAGTCAACCTTCCGGAATCCGGCTTGATGGATCAACCGCAGAAGGGCGTTTCGATTAAAAACAAATAAATGGCGGGGCGGCTCCAGACCTCTCCAGTTTTTCTGAAACAGGGAATGCCCCCAGCTTTCATGGTTGGGCGTTGTCACCATCAGCCGCCCGCCGGTTTTCAGTATCCGGTAACAATCCCGAAGCAATTTTGACGGATCCGTAACATGTTCGATCAGATGGTTCATGGCAATAACATCCATGTCATTTGACAAAAAACCGGCGGTTTCAAGGGTGCCACAATATACCGACAAATTTCTGGATCGGGCTGTTTGAACCGCAACAGTATCCGTATCCACGCCAGTTACAGTCCACCCCTTTTGTTTCATGAATACAATCATATCTCCACTGCCACATCCGATTTCAAGCAGCCGACCCCGGGCCGATGCCTGAAGAGACATCACTTTGAAATCCCAGTCCTCACGAAATCCCGGGTGAAACCGAATCAGGGAAGACAACCATTTCTGGAGTCTGCCCGTTTGATCTGTATCGTATCCGAATCGACCTGCCAGGTATCCCTGAAGGAGCCATTGATAGAGGCGATTCCTCTGGATGTCGGATGCAGAAGATTGATGTGTGTAATAGGTGGTATATGCTTTTTCAAGTACATCGGAATCCGGAAAAGGAGCTATCCAGATCACCCCGCAATCGGATCTCCTGCATTTTTGCAGATTCCAGCATCCGGGTGATCCGAATATCCGGTCCGTCAATCCCTGGTAAATTAATTCACCTGAAAACCCACACAAAGGGCAAGAATGCAGATTCACAAGATTCATTGGGAATCGCTCCATACATAGCGGTAGGCCATACAAAACAGCAAACCGGCATCCAGCAGCGATCTAACACACCAGGCCATTGCCGCACCGTCAATCCCCATTTTGGGGATGAGAAACCACAGTGTCAGCAGATAACATGGCAGCTCGATCAGATGTATCTTGGCCGTAATATCCGGGCGCCCAGCCCCCTGCAACAGCACAAAGGGAATCTGCGCCAGACTGTTGAACAACACACCGACAGAAAGCCACTGCAAGACATGCGTGCTGTTTTGTGCAAAGTCCGCATTCAGCCACCACCTTAACCCCTTTTCGGCAAAGAGGACAATCATCGTCACGATGGGGAAAACAGCGGCAAAAACGTATTGAACGCCTTTGCCGAAAAGAGCCCGGGCGTAACCCCGATCCCGAATCAAATTCATGGAAAAAGCCGGATACAAGACACCGGCAACCGCACCCGGAATGATCAACAGTCGCGTCACCACTTCAAACGGCGTGGTGTAATAGGCGACAGCCGCTACTGAAATCGTTGCACTGATCCAGAACCGGTCTATATAAATCATCATCGGTCCGATCATGTTGGAGACGGTCATCCAGGAACCAAAACGCATCAGTGGTAGAAAGATATCCTTTCGAAATCCAACCCCCGTCTGCAACTGCGGTACAAGGCGAATGCAGAAAAGAAACAGAACGGCTCCGGCAAGAACCCTTCCCGCCATCAGGATACCAATGACGCAGGAAATATCCTTTGTAAACAACAGCCCGACCAGCGGCGCAGCAAATGTATAAATTCCCAGAGAAGAACGCACGGCGCTGGTCAGATCAAAACGATGATATGCCTCTAAAATTCCAAACAATCCGGTAGAAACAATGATCAGCGGGATGGACACGAGAAGCACATGGAAGGCATTCAGCGTCTCAGGCTGCAAGACCGCCGGAATATTGATCCCTTTCTGAACGACCCACGGCACAAACGGAATCCCCAGAAACATTCCCGCAAGGCCCAGACCTGCCATGGAAAATAAGCCCGTCCATATCAGCGACGGAATCTCGGAATGCTTGCCCGCACCTATCTTTTCTGCCACAAGTCTTGTTAAGGCGCGTCCCAGTCCCAGATCGAACAGGCTGAAATATCCAATAACCATCCAGGCCAGCGTCAGCACACCGAAACGCTCTGTTCCCAGACCGGAAATGAGTCTTGGAATTGAAAAAAAAGCAACCAGCAAGGGAAAGAGCTGACCGGAAAGATTCAGCAGGGTGTTCCGGGTAAAACGGGTTTTGGGGATAACGATTTCTATTTTCAGCTCCTTGTTAGGTCAGCATATACCCAAAACATCATCGGTATAATTTCTCAACGAACTTCCAGGTCTTTTCAATCCCCGTTTCAAGGGAAACCGACGGCGCCCAGGAAAGTTCCTGTTTCGCCCTGCAAATATCCAGATAAATGCTCGGAATATCAAAAGATCGCTTTGCCTTGTACACAACCTTGATTTGCTTGCCGGTCACCTTCCTGATCACATCAAGGATTTCGTTCAGTGAATGGCCGATTCCGCTGCCAAGATTAAAAACCCGCGAAAGAGTATTAACGGAAACCGCCTTGTACATTCCGTCAATAAGATCATCAATGAAGATATAATCCCGCACGACCTGGCCATCACCCCATATTTCAAGGGATTTTCCCTGCGCGATCCTGCCGAGAAAAACTGAAATGGCCCCCTGAATGCCATCCGGGTTCTGCCGCCCGCCGTAAGGGTTGGAGGGCCGCAAGACAACATAGTCAAGCCCGTGGAGATGATTGAACAGGGCCATATACTTTTCAACAGCAAGTTTTGTAATGCCATAGGAGCATTCCGGTTCAGTCGGACAGTTCTCAGAAATAGGCAAAGATAGAGGATTTCCGTATATTGCTCCGCCGGAAGAGATGAAAACCACTTTCCGGATTTTCTTGGTAACACATTGTTCCAGTAAGAATATCGTCTCTACGACGTTGGACTGAACATCAAATACGGGATCATCATTTGATGTCTTGGGAAGCGTCGTACTGATCAGATGAAACACTATATCAATACCTGTCAGAGCCTCCGACAGCATCCCCCGATTCCCAAAATCGCCGACGCAGTATTCTACGCCAGCCACAGGTTTCCGATAATGCTCCTCATACTTGTCAAAGACCCGGACCCTATGGTCTTCGGCAAGAAGCCTATCCACAAGATGGGAGCCAATGAAACCATTACCACCTAAAATCAACATGTTCATTTATTGTCTGACCTTTAACTGAATTTTTAGCCGCCACAAGAGCGTTCACCGCAAAGGCGCAAAGATCGCAAAGAAAATATTCAGTGGAATTATTGTATCCTTTGCGTCTTTGCGGTGAATTGAAAATTGCTGTTTATGCACAGTATATCAACTGATCGTAGAGCGATTCGACATCTTTCAGCAGACGCTCTTTCGCATATCTTTTTACCACATAAGCACGGGCGCGTTGAATACGGGCTTGCTTTATCAGTAGTTCTTCTTCGGCAAGATAAGTAAGCCCCTGGAAAAAACCCGCTGAATCCTGATTGGAACAAATAATTCCCCGCTCACATACAGTAAAACCGCAGTTCTGAATCGAAGTGTCAGCCGGTTTCCCCATAAGATCCTGAATCCCTCCCACCTTGGTGGCAATCACGGGAACTGAAGATGCCATGGCTTCAATGATCGAAACTGGAGTGCCTTCATTCAAAGAGGAAAGAGCCAGTATATCAAGATCGGCGTAAACAAGTGAAACGTCCTGAATCCATCCCCAGAAGACTATATGACGAGTTAAGTTTTTCTTTCGGCAATATTCCTCAAGCCTGCTGCGGCATTCGCCATCTCCGACAACAACGACCTTAACATCACTTGCAGGGTGTGCCTTCAGGAAAAGATCGATTGCCTCAAAAAACATTTCATGATTTTTTATGGGAACCAATCGTCCAATGATTCCGATCAGAAGCGTTTTATTGCTAACGCCAAGTTTCTTTCGGAAACGCCCTTTTAGTCTGGCGCTGGAAAGAAACGGTCCAAGATCAAAACCCAGTTCAATGATTCTGATCTTTTCCGAAGGGGCGATATGATACTTTTCAGCCAAATCTTTTTGCTGGGATTCGCTGATGGCGATAATCACATCTGTCACCCTCGCAAGAAGCCTTTCAATTTGAATAAACAACCAGGATTTTGCTATGCTGAAATATCCATCAAAGACATGACCATGAAAGGTGTGAACAATCTTGACATTTTTTCTGAAAATCAGATTGTAAAGAAATACGGTGATACGGGCCGTGAATCCGGCTTTTGCGGTATGCGCGTGGACGATATCCGGCTGGAACTGGCAAATGATCTTGAATATTCGATGTATCACCCGAATATCCATGGGGATGCGAATGTCCCGCTGCAATTCTGAGACCTGATAGGGTTTATGGATACTGTCTTGAAATAAATAGGCCATATCCCCTTCCTTCTCGGAAATCATACCAGTAACCAGATGCGTTTCAAAGCGCCTGGCATCCAGCCCTGTAGTTAGTAAATACACATGAATGGACGGCCCTCCGACATTGAGCCGCGCGATTACGCGCAAAATCTTTACTTTCCTACCCTCGTTCTGAGCAATGTAAGGCACACAATCACTTTTTCTCGATATTCGGGTTTTAAGAGGAATCATATTTAATGCGACCATCAGACAAAATCGGATAAACAAACCAGAAAGAACCATGATTTTGAAAAGGCTGAACAGCGAAGGATTGTATTTATCAAAAAGCAGAAAGACGCTTCTATGAAATTCAATCTGAGATCGAAGCGCCGCCTTATTGCTGCTGGCTCCAACATAGTGAACAACTGTGGCTGTTGGGAAATAAACAACTTTCCAGCCGCCTTCCCACATCCGCCGACACCAGTCGGCATCCTCCCAATACATAAAAAAGCGCTCATCAAAAGAGCCGATGGCATCAATTGCTTTTCGACGGACCACCATACAGGCCCCAGATACCCAGTCCACTTCCATTGGACGCTCACCATTGCAGGCTCCGGTAAGGATATTGGCGCTGGTAATTGAATTATTGGGGAAGAATCGGGTGAGAAGAGAAGATCGTCCAAACAATGCTGTCATCGGAGACGGAAAAGCTCTTGCAGATCCCTGGATTGAACCGTCTTCATCAAGAATTCTGGGACCCGCAATGCCAACCTGAGGATTTTTTTTCATGAATTCGATAGCTTCATGAAAAAAGCCTTTCTGAATATAAGAATCAGGATTGAGCAGAACAACATAAGAAGACTTGCTACTTTGCAATGCCTGATTAACACCCGCTGCAAATCCAAGATTTTGCTCATTTCGGGTAAGAACTGCAGATGGAAACCGGTTGGCAATACGATCAACGCCATCAGAAGAGGCATTGTCAACCACCCAAACCTTGGCGGAACAACCATCCAGATTACTATAAACGGATTCAAGGCAGTTCAGCAGATAGTCCGTGCTGTTGTAGTTTACAATGACGATATCAATCAAAATCAATCCTTACTCTGTCTTCCTCTTTAGCCGATGTGTCAACCTTGGAAACAATCGTTCAGGCTCAAGCAGTTTCCATATAACCACATCTTTCACCCTTCGATGGGATTGAATCCGCCTGCGTTTATTCCAAACATTTTTCCATGCCTTAAGGCTGTCCCATTTGGCCCGGATATATGAAGGAGCAACGCCTTTTGCAGCAAAGAAGAAAAACGCAGCAATCCCATATATCAGATGGCTCCCGATGGTTCGGATTATCAGTGTCAGCGGCATATTCTGAAAATACACCCATTCCAGATTCCGATGACCATAATACACCGATGTTGGCGAATCATAGCCAATGGTTCGACTTGCCAGATGATAAACAACCGCATTCGGAACATACAAACAGCTATAACCTCTGAGCTGAGCCCTGAAACTGATATCCACATCTTCATGAAGGAGAAAAAAATCCTCATCAAACAGCCCGATATCCTGAAACATTGATGTTCGATATATGGCTGCTCCGGCGCAGGCCCCGAAAACCCATTCATTGCGGGAAAAAGCATCCGCAGGCTGTCCTCTCCCCCTAAGACTCCCGACACCAGCCGTTGTATAGCCATCTCCAGCCCGATCAATGGTGGATGGAGCATCGTGATAGAGCATCCGGGATGCGGCAAACCCAGCCTCCGGATGCCCGGCCATGGCGCTCATGAGATTTTCCAGCCAAAAGGGATGGGCCACGGCATCATTATTCAAGAGCGCAATATAATCCGTATTCACCATACGAATGGCAATATTGTTGGCTGCAGCAAATCCAAGATTTTCAGGCAACGCCACCAATGTAATCTCTGGAAATTGCTGTCTGACAGCCTGAACAGAACCGTCTTTGGACCCATTGTCCACAACAATAATCGCTATATCCTGAAATGACTGATTCCGGAGCGCCTCCAGACATCTGAAAAGACAAGGCCAGCCGTTCCAGTTCACAACAATCACCGTAATCTGTTTGGCTTCCGCCATGATTTTCACTTTTTCCCCAAATTGAAAGCCTTCATGTACAGACGAATTAGCCATTGAGATTTACCCTGCTGCATCCTTCGCCTGAGAATTGACTTAAAAACCTCGCCTTCGGACGTCATGATTCGATCCAGCAATTCTTTTTCAGAAATCGTGGAACACCACCTTAGGTTATCTCTGTTTTTAATCGTGTTGGGCAACTCCTGAAATGCCAGCTTCAGTCCTTTGAAATAAGCAGGTGTTTGATGGTTTACCGCCGCCACAAAAAACCACCAGATATGATAGATGAGTATTTGCGGCCATTTTTTCAGGATAATGGTCAGGGGATAGTTTTTGACAATCACATGGATGGCGTTTGTTGTGGTATGAGATACCGTAAAAGGGTTTAGCCGACTACCGGTCGTTTGGCTTCCCATGTGGTATATCTTTGCATCCGGAGCATACAGACATTTAAGACCGAGACGCGCTGCCCTTAGATTGATATCCACATCTTCAAGGTACGCAAAAAACGATTCATCAAACCAACCGACCGTATCAAAAAAGGATCTTTTATAAAAAGCAGCTCCCGCGCAGGCCCCAAAGACCGATCGAAAACAATTGTATTCAGGACAGTCCACTTCCATCGTCCCGATTCGGTATCCCGCTCCCCCAATGAAAAGACCATCTCCAGCCCCATCCAGAAGATGACGCTGGAAAAAATTGACCATTTTAAGGGCGAAAAAATCAGATTCGGGATATAATTCCGCTGAGCGAATCAGCGCATCAAGACAGTCCGGTGCAAGCTCTGTATCATTATTCAGCAGAAAAATCCATGGTGCTTCAGACTGCCTGATGCCTTCATTCACAGCGGAGCTGAATCCCCTGTTGTAGTCAAAAGCAATTAGATGGGTTTTGGGATAGTCTTTCTGGATAAGCGCAATGGAACCATCACTTGACCCGTTATCTACCACCGTAACAGAAAAATTCGCATAGCTTTGTTGATAAATCGATCCCAGGCAGGTCTGTAAAAGCTTACTGCCGTTGTAGTTGGGAATAACGATGGTAATCGCGGAAGATGCCGTCATACCCTTGTGATCACTCTCCGAACTCCCTTTGAGCCTTCAACATACCCAGTTGAAGATAGGTTTTTAATATACGATCGTGGATACGGCAAAAGTCTGCTTTCGTATGTTCATCCAAAATTTCAAAGAAATGAGCGATAATCCATAATAAATGCTTTGAATACGCCAGTTCAGGTCTGATTTTTGTGATCAGCAAAAAATCAGAGAGTTCGGGATGCAATCTATGAAACTGTACGGCTGAGTAGCCAACCTTAAACTGTCTTTTACAAAAAGATGTCAGGGTTATTTCGTGCAGGTGATAGGCGATGGCGCCCGGCTCATACCGCAATTCCATACCGTTTTTTTTATAACGGTATCCCAGTTCCGTGTCTTCCCAGCCATACTCCCTGAAAGATTCGTCAAACCCGCCATATCGTTGATAAAGAGAACGGGAAAAAGATAGATTCGATGTATAAAAAAAATTAAATGGAACGTTGTTCGGAGTGGTGATGAGTCGAAAACCGAACTGCTGCCCCCATTCGTTGATCCAGTAACGAAATGGTGTCTCCTTGATTTCAGGATGCCAGAATGTACGGCCAATGGCGGCGTAGTTGGAAGGCCGCCCTTCCTGGACATAACGTTTCCAGTGGGTGAACAAAAATTCAGGAGACGGAATGATATCATCTCCAAGAAAGATAAAAAGCTCCCCTTTGGCCAGTTTCATTGCGGCATTTCTGGCGGCGCCCTGTTTTTTGTTTTCCTGCGTCAGAAATGAAAGCCGTGCATATCTGTTCCGATATTCCGTTAGAACCCGCTGAGTATTGTCTGTAGAGCCATCATCCACGATAATGATTTCCCAGTCTGGAAGCGATCCTGTCTGTTTTTCACACAGGGATGCAATAGTCCCCGCCAGAATATCCGAACGGTTATAGGTCGGTATGATGACGGTAAACTTAGGCTCCACCATGAACATCCTTTATATCCGCAAACCTGAATCCGATTTCCGCAGGCAAAAGATCCCTGAAACAGGTTGAGTTAAACAGCAGTTTATCGCCAGGGTAAGTACTGACCACCCAGGGAGGAAACGCGGTAAAAAGCAATTTGTCAGAAACTTTACGATACGCCTGCGATTTCAGTCTTTTTTGATATATGGGTTCCAGATTGGCCAGTATGTACCATATCGCCTGAAGTTGCGAGACAATGTGAGGATGCCCCATGTCTATCTCGGTACAGATGTTCTGAGAATTCTCGCCAGTCATTTTTTGAACCCAGAGTCCGATTCGCTCCAGATTCTTGCCGATGGACCAAAGAATTCCTCTTGTTCTCAGACAGGTCAGGAACTTGTAAGACAGATTGGTTTCTGCAGGAATGTCATAATTTGTAAGACCTGGATTCGAAAAAGGAACCTGACCCAGGATCGCGCTTTTGGAAGCATTCAGGGTGATAATTTCCCGAGTCCTGTGAATGAGTGTGAGCCAAGCTGTATGCAACATACTGGAGAAGTATGGATCATCTATATTTTTAAAGAGATTCAGGAATGCGTTTCTTTCATACAAAAACCCGCGGTTATAAACCCCAAGGCTATTGGATGTCCCCTGATGATGATGATAAACCGTCGCCTCAGGCGCAAAATAAATGGATATTCCCGATGCGTTCAGTCTCCAGGAAAAATCCACATCTTCGGTGTAGGCAAAAAACATATTGTCAAAACCGGCCAGTTCAAGAAACAATGAGCGCCTGACTGCCATGTTTCCGCCGCAGGCAATAAAAGTTTGTACGATTTTCAAGTCAGCTACCGAGGAAACCGGCGCGCCCTGGTATCTTTGCAGTGCATGGCCATCAAAAAGGAGAATGCCTTCCAGGAAATCAATTTTTTTTGCATCCCAGCTCAATATTCTGCCCGTGATGCAGTCCGCCCCTGCCCCATAAGCCACATCTTCATAAGCAGACAGCCAATGAGGGCTTACCCGCATGTCATTATTCAACAAAACCAGAAACTCGCCTTGTGCTGCAGTTGCGCCGCTGTTTATAGCCGACGCAAACCCAGTGTTTATATCCAACCTGATGATCCGTATACCTGGCGAAAGTTCTTGGGCGAATTCAACAGAGCCGTCGATAGAGCCATTGTCCACCAGGATGATTTCAAATGCGTTTTTTGGATAATGACAATTTTCAATGGATGCGAGGCATTCTTTAAGAAAATGCCTGCCATTGTAATTGGGAATGATAATGGAAAATTTGAGACCTGACAACCTGCCCCCTCCCTTCAGTTCGTCCATCTGAGTAGTTTCAAACGTCGGACAATTTGGCGCAATACTGAAAAAAACCGTCTTTCTTTTAAAGAAAACAACCCGATATTTGCATCGTTCCTGATAGCGGTTACTGCAGCTTTGCGAGGTGCGTTACAAAACTCGATAAGGGGCAGAAGTGACTGGCGCCATGTCATATTGCTTTGCACCCACAGCCTGCCGCTTTCGCCCATGCTTTGCCTCAGTATTTTATTTTTTAGCAAAGAAATAACCGCTCTCTTCAGAGCATCTTGGCCATAAGGCGGCACAAACACGGCTGCACCTGCTTCCTTCAGGATTCTGCCGCCTTCGCCGCCTTCTGTGGCGATAATGGGTATGCCGGCATTCATGTAATCAAGTACCCGGGTCCTCAGGGACAATGCCGTCTCAAGGGATGGTTTATGCAGGCATACGGCAATGTCAACGTCGCGCAGGTACGCAAATCTGTCTCGGTAAGGAAACCATGGAATGAAAAAGACACTGCGATTGATCCATCCATTTGCATCCGAAAAGTCCCTTACCTTCTTGAATACGCCTTGCGGTGTGGTTTCCTGGTTGGGGTTAACGCTGAAAATGACCCTTAGCATCGGAAAACTCAGAATAACTTCACCCAGAATATTCATCAGTGTCTCGGGATCATACCAGTCGTAAACGCCCCCAAAAAAGAGTACTATATCATCCCCGGTGATACCCGGAATACAGTCCTTGAGTTTCCCGCCCATAGCCCGAAGCTTTGATTCCGCAATAGGCTCTATTCCGAATGGCGCCACGCCAATCAGACTGTAAAGCCCCTTGTCACTGTGATAGACCGGGGGCGTGATGCGACCCGCTCCGGTCATGATTCCCAGATAAAACATGCGCTGTATTTCGGAAGACGCCAAAAAAAAGTCGCCCAGAGCCAACTGTTTAAAAAGTACGGCCCTGTCCCTGTAGAAAATTTGCTCGCCCAATTCCTCGGTATATTGAAGATTCTCGATCAGAAACGGATCATATAGATCGACAATCAAGGGCGGAGCTTGAAGTTGATAAGCCGCAATGGCTTCAAAATACTGCTCTGAGATATGACCGTGTACTATCACAGCATCCGTTCGGATGATTTCCGCTTTGAATGCTTCGCCGGAAGGAAACAAAGATAGCGGCACATCCCTATCCTTTGGAATATCTTCATTACAGGTCCAGACAGTGACATGGTGATCCTGCTTCAGGATTCCGGCCATTTCAAGAAACCGGATTCCAATACCCTGAACGCAATGACGTATCGGCTCAGGACATATCAGCAAGATATGTTTTTCTGGCATTACCACCGACCTATGTTTGAAGGTGTGTTGCCGGAAATATTGTTGTTTCCCTGATCCCTAAAGATAGCTCCCTGGGATTCAAAAACAATAACCCCATAGTTCATATTGTTGGAAATCTCAGATGAACTCAAAGCTGCCGTACTGCCCGAATCATTGATTCCCAATCCAAATCCGTTATTTGCCGAAATCATCAGGCCACTTCCATCAAGCTTGGAGCCAGACACAACAGAAATCCCGTTTTTTCTATTTGAGGAGATATTCAGGCTGGTTAGCTTTGCAGTTGCTGCATTCGCTACGAGGATACCCAACTCCTGGGCCGTTGTGATGATATCCGATGAAAGTGTGATCCGACTTGCCTGCCCATCTACACCAATTCCAATGTTGGCCCCTGTAAAGGTGTTCCCATTACCCGATACGATGCCGCCATTCGTGACAGACAGATTCGTGTTGATGTTGTGTAAAAAAATATTCTGTTGCAGTTCAAGAATACTGGCGGAACCATTCACGGATACACCCGACACATTCCCGTTTATCATGTTACCTGAAACAAGACTGATTGTGCTACCCTGACCACCTGCGCCGATTCCATCGCTTCCACAATCGGCTATTCGGTTGTTACTGATATTTTGAACAGTTGACCCCTCTCCCACGAAAAGACATGCTTTTTGGTTATTGTGTAGAAAAGTACGTAAAACAGCGCCCGAACTCTGCGTGAAATATCCAGCACCGACACCAAGATTTCCTGACGTTTCGCAGAAATCAATAAAGAGCGATGATGTCTTTTCAGCACCAAATCCGTCAAAAGCATTTCCTGTGGCCGTAGTCATGATAATGGCGCCTGCGGAGTTCTTTCCTATCGTGGCGCCATCATAGCTGTTCATTTCCAAATACGATGCCAGGATATGAAGTGATGCCCCATTATAGGCAACTACCCCGCCCCCTTTGTTTTTTGAGGATAATACGTTGGTCACCACCGCCGATACCGGGCCATCCAGTGTAATACCGCTTCCACCACTGGTGTTTTCGGTTTTAAGAGAAGATATGAACGTGTCCTTTCCGACAACAAGAACAGGAGAAAGTCCGGATGTCGCTATTTTTGAACCATCCAGGATGGTGCTGTTGAGGCCTGCGCCCCATATAACCTGGTTGTCTTTTAATCGCAGCATGGTGTTGTCGTCAATCATATACCGTCCGCCTGGGATGTATATGAAACGATTGGCGCTGTCTTCCACAAGCTGCCGCAGCTTCTTGGAATCTCCTGCCGGCGGTGATACGATCGGCGGGCTCCCAACGACAAGAATCGCATTGGTTGAAAATATTTTATCCTGTTGATTGCGAACCCCGACGCTGAAAAAATAAACGCCCATTGGCAGCAGACCCGAAGGAATCAGCGCCTTGGCGGTTAAAGCATAATCATTCATGGCCGTGATTTTCAGATTGCTCAAAAACCAGGACGTGATGTCAAATTCATTGAAAAAAACAATAGCTTCCTTTAATCCGCTGGACGGACTGATCAGTCCTTCCGTGTTCTCCATATATAAATTGATTTCAAATGGTTGATTCAGCTTATCCTGTCCCAGGCCCACGGAATATTGTTCTGGTGAAAATGATATGGTAAAGGCAAAAACCACATCCGAGATAAGAAATAAGATACAACAAACCAGTATTACAGCTCTTTTTATCATACAGTCGATCTCTCTCCCACGAAAAGGCTTGATTTTTGGCAACATTTTTTCACCCTGACATTGCATTACAACTGAAGTACCTGCCAACTCTCATTTATGACAACCTGCTTATAAATTTCTTTATTTTATCAAGAAAATGGAAGTAACCTACGATTTTTCTAAAACTATAACTTTCGGACAACTGCCTCAATTGCGAATTTAATTTCTGATTTTCACTGATGTACAGTGTCAGTCTGCCACGTCGTTCCTGGCTGATTCTCCAGTATTCTTCCAAAACATTGAGTCTTTCCGCCTCGGGCAACGAGATGATATGTTTTTCAAGAATTTTTTTAAAGGCAGCGGTCCATTCCATGCGATTGGCAGTATGGGTGATTTGTCCATCCCATAACCCATACTCGGTGGTAATTTGATCGAGATGATAAAACAGACCGTGGTCTGAAAGTCGAATCAACATATCCCAGTCTTCAAAAAGGTCAAAGGATTCATCAAATCCATGAATTTCATGCCACAGGGAGCGATCAATCAAAATATTTATTAACGGAATATAGTTCTCGTAACGCAAGCGGGAAGGATCGAACGGATCATTATATTCGAGGACTTCACTTTCCCGAACACCGTTCGATTCACCAACGATATCCTGTTTGACCACACGGCAGCCGGAATACGCCACCTTGGTGTCAAATTGAAGCATGGCCTGTTCCAGGCGCTGTAAATGGTCTGGTAAAAACCGGTCATCATCGTCCAGAAATCCAATGACTTTCCCGCCAGCCGCATCCACTCCCAAATTCCCGGTTCTTGCCCTTCCCTGCTGCGTCATATTCTGAATCAGACGAATATTCAGATCAGGGAATTTTGCAACAACCGCATCCACAGGAACACCGGCATCATTGACCACTATGACCTCATCAGGCCGACGAACCTGGTCGTAAAGGCTTTGCAGACACCGCATCAGAAAATGCAGACGGTTTTGGGTACGCACCACAATCGAAATGGTTAATTTATCAATCAAGGTTGGGGTGAGACTTCCTTTTGCTTTCTTCTCCATACGGGAGAGGGTTGGAGTGTAACCACAATAGTGACCTGATAACAAAGAAACAGCCAATGATCAACTTATTTCCCGGCAAGATATGGTGAAATGCGATCTTTTCGCCCTTCCCGATGCCATCGCCCATAGTGTGTTTTCACCATACTGGCTTGCCATAAGACCTCCCATAATATGGAGATAATGAACACAATCCTCTTGAAAACGATAATTTAATAAAAAACGTTTGAAAAGATACGTTATATAATACTGAAAAACAAGAGAATCCGGCTGCCATGATAATATCTGATGGTCCTTTACTACTTAAACCGGCATGGTTGGTTTATGGCGGAAACCGGGAGATGCAGAACGGCAATGTCACGATCATCCCCTGGCGCATATTAGCAAAATTGTCAGTACAATTGGGAATCTGACATACGAAAGTGTGTAATTATCGCATCTAAAAAATTCTGATCCTTGTCAGTAATTTTGTGGAGGATTATATAGCATTCTCCCACTGGTTTTGATAACATAAAATTGACCGGCGAAGCATACTGCGAACGGGCATAATCTGCACTTTCCATAAACTCCCTCCCCCAGCGGGGGAGGATTGGGGTGGGGGTTCAAAAGTTCAGATTAGGTGATTTTCAACAAAGAATACCCCATTGTCTGAATCAGATTCTGCCGATTATCATCAAATACATATTAAGTGTCGGCAAGGTAAGTTTTGATGAAATAAAAGAGGCCGTAAAAAGTCTGCGTAAAGGAGATGAAACCGTGGAAACAGCCGCATATCAATTGAGACAGGAAGGCATCCAGATTGGAGAAGCAAGAGGAGCAAAAGAAATACAAAGCATGATTCATGAACTCCTCCAGGAACGGTTTGATGTAATTCAGCCGGTACTGGCCGAAAAGGTTAAAAG
>SERZ01000932.1_pt1 | contig 18227 bp, 8 predicted proteins | sample 3171461 | NCBI WGS metagenome assembly SERZ01 (sample SAMN06051861, study PRJNA518727) | freshwater metagenome | biome: subpolar coniferous forest; feature: holomictic lake; material: water; isolation source: holomictic Lake 227, 6 m depth | place: Canada: near Kenora, Ontario | collected 2013-06-25... | reverse complement strand
AAGAAATAGTCGAATTTTGTTATCCAGTCCGTAAAAGAAAACCTGAGCTTAGTATCGAAATTCAACGGCGGCAAACAGAACTGGAAGAAAAGCTTGTAATTCAACAGAAACCAATACTTAATTTGGTTGATTTAAATGATAGAGTGCTAGTTGAGGGTGGTGCAGGTACCGGTAAGTCAATGATTGGGATAGAGGTAGCTAAGAGAAAAGCCGATAAAGGTTTTCGTGTGGCGTGTCTTTGCTTTAATCAGCTGATTGGTAAATGGATGGAAAACCAAGTAGCTAGCTTAAGTCAACCCAACTTAATAGCTGGCACAATTCATAGTGTTTTATTTCGAATAACTGGAATTACAGTACCTATCAATGCTGATTCTGAATGGTGGGATCAGGAAGCACCAGAACTTATAGAAGAAAAATTGACTGATCCTGAATTTGCTGGTGTTGCGACTTTTGATTATTTAGTTATTGATGAGGCTCAAGATATTTTGGCACGCCCTGCGCTTTGGAATTGTCTCAAACTATTTATTGAAGGTGGTTTAGAACGCGGTAAGTTCCTGATAATGGGTGATTTTATAAATCAATCATTAACCATCAATAACAACATCATGGAAAAAAATTTACTTGAGTTAAAAAACAATACAGCACGATGGATGTTAGATGAAAATTGCCGTAATTACAGGCAAATTGGTGAAGTTGCTTTGGCACTATCTGCCTCGAATCGGAATACTTGGTCTGGTTACATGCGTGTGGGTGGTGCACTAGATGATTGGAAGTTATATCCATATGACAACGATGTAGAACAGGTTCATGAAATAATGAATTTTATACAGTTATCTCGAAATAATGGTTTTAAGGACTCGGACATTACCCTGTTGTCGTTTCGTACAGTTGAAAAATCGGTTTTAGAAAGTTTGATTCGTAGTGGTCTTGTTATGGAAAAAGCCACAGAGCTGAGTTCCACACATATTCGTTATTCAACTGTTAATGCTTATAAGGGCATGGAAAATAAAATAATCATTATTACTGATATTGCACTTTCGCCACAGAATATCGAACTGGATCGAAAACTTTTCTATACAGGTGTGACTCGTGCAACAGAAAAACTTTGTATTATGTGTCGTAAAAGTGCGACCAATGTTTTAGTTAATTGGATATCACAACAGGTAAGTGTTCTATGAAAAATGAAAGATCACAAGAGATTGAGTTTATTCGAAGTGAAATTATCGGGCCTTCAAGAAATATCTTTGAGTGTAGTGATAAGGTTAGTTTTGATGCCCCAACTCGTTTTACGTATCCTTGTGAGTTACCCGGACCAGGAATACCTGTTTTCTGGCGTAATGATGAGACAATGCCTTGGCAGGAAATCATTCATTATAAAAATGAAACACCTTTAAATAGTTATGGGGCTGGTTTGCTTTTCCCAAGCGGTCTGCGACAAAGTGACTTAATCAATGCTACTAATATTCAGGGCTTAGCAAATATAGTTCATATTTTACAGGAGGATGAGCAGGAAGTAATTGGCATCACTGTACAAGATGACAATGATCTTCAGGCTGAAACCTTTACGTCTGAGACAACCGAAGGTGCAGGGTCTAGTGAGGTGGCCGATGATGATTTTGATGTCATCAGTCCTGATATATTCCGACCGTCCACTATGGGCATAACTTTTTGCATTGAAGGTGACGGTGGTGAATTACTCATAAGTCTTCCCACTAGCAAGCTGTTTTTTTGGCAGAAAAAAGATGATGAACCATTTCAGGTAAATGGCCGTTACGAAAAATGTGAGAAAACAATCAAAAGTGATGGAGTATTAAATAATTATCCTGCATGGAGGCGTTTGCCTGCGACAACTAATCAATCGCTAGCTAGAATCAAGATTAGTGAACTCCAGTCTGGAAAAAAGCAATCTTTTAACGTGTTTTTGCCTGAGGGTTCAACTCTTTCACTTGGGATTGAAATCTTCCCCAGAAAGATAAGTGATAGATGGATAATTACCGTTGTGTTACGTAATTTGAAAAATAATGATGGTCTCGACTCTAATGAATCAAAAATAATACATACTCTATTTCAGTCCTATTTTGAAGTTAGACTTGAGGGTTCATGTTTCGCTCCTTATCCCGAAAGCGTAAGAGCATTTGAAGACTTTGATACTGATGAGCAGTCACTGGCCTTGCTGTACCATGATGCTGCTACTTGGGCTATTGGACATGGTTGCGCATCTGGTTGGGATGCTGCATTGGGTGACGTCCCAGAATGCCTCTATGCCGATGTTATGCCTGCTGTGGAGTTACCCAGCATGACTCCTGATATTAAGGATGATAGAGGTGACCCTATCAGTCTTTCAATGCGTCAATTAGCTGAGCTGCCGGAATATGATGCTAATAATGAGGCTTGGCATGCACTAGAGTCATTACTCGAACTTTATGGTAACTGGATTCAGCTGCAAATAGAAAAAATAAACAATATCGATCCTCGATTTAGAGAGGTGGCCGACCGGCACATGCATTTATGCACAAAATGCCATGATCGCATAAAAGCTGGGATTGGTATTTTGAAAGTTGATGACAGAGCTAGATCTGCATTCAAATTGGCTAACAAAAGTATGTTGTTACAACAGATAGCGTCCAAACGATTGGATAGACGACCGCTACACTGGAATGGTAGATGGGTTGCGCCAGAGCCAATGAATAATGGATTTCATTCTCCAATGGATATCTTTGATAAAAAGGCAGAGCAAGACATAGGATCGTGGCGTGCTTTCCAGATAGCATTTCTTTTGATGAGTCTGGATGGTCTAGTCAATGAAACAGATTCAGATGACAGGGATATTGTAGATTTGATCTGGTTTCCTACTGGCGGTGGTAAAACAGAGGCTTACTTAGGGGTAGCTGCTTTTTACATATTTTATCAGCGTTTGTTAATGGATTCTAAAAACACTCACAAGGAATTGAGGCGAGATGGTACAAATGTATTCATGCGCTATACCCTTCGCATGCTCACGACACAGCAATTTCAACGAGCAGCCAGCCTGATATGCGCGATGGAATATATTCGCGATAAAAGTCCTGAATTAAAACTTGGTGAAACACGTTTTAGCTTAGGTTTATGGATTGGTGGTGAAGGTTCACCGAATAAATGTAAAGAAGCGATTGATAGGATTAATAAGTTTAAAAGGAATGATATAAAAGGAAATCCTTTAGTGCTGACAGAGTGTCCGTGGTGTAAAAGTGAAATTGGAAAGTTGGAGTCAGATCCAAGAAAAGGTGCTAAAGGTCAAAAGAAATGGAGTGATATTTGTACGGCAGGTTTTGGAACGGTTAATAACAATGAGCCAGTAATTAAATGCTCTGATATCAACTGCCACTTTGGTGGAGAAAATGACAATTTGCCCGTAGAGGTAATTGATGAGCGAATTTATCGAAATCCTCCTTCCATGTTTATTGGTACTGCTGACAAATTTGCTATGTTGGCCTATAGGCCTGATGCAGGGGGATTGTTTGGACGGAAGCATACAGAAAATGGCGATGTTATCTTGGAGAGAAGACCACCGGGGCTTATTATACAGGACGAGTTTCATTTAATTTCAGGTTCTCTAGGAACTATTTATGGTGTTTATGAAGGTGTAATTGAAAAATTGTGCAGTTATGAAAACATAAAACCCAAAATAATTGCTTCTACTGCAACAATCAGGGGTGCAGCGGAACAGGTGAAAGCAATTTATGCTCGGGTGGATGTGCAATTATTTCCCAGTCCAGCCCTGTTAATGAAGGATTCCTTCTTTGGACGTTATGCAACTTACCCCGATAACACAGATGCTCTTAGTTCTGGAAGGTTATACTTTGGAATACATGCCCATGGTTATGGCTCATTTCTAACCACACAGGTTAGAGTTTTTACAGCCGCTCTCTTCCGCTCTTGGTTTTTTGCAGATGAAAAAAAAGATGCATGGTGGACATTGCTTGCTTTTTATAATAGTTTGCGTGAGCTTGGTGGAGCCAGAACACTTTTTAGTTCAGATATATCATCTCGACTAAAAAACTATTCATTTCGGTATGGTTGTAAAAATACACAGCGTTATCTAAATGCTGTTGAGGAGTTGACCAGTCGCAAAAGCCAGGCTGAACTTGTTCAAATGATGGACAGACTTACTATAGAATGGAATAAACGGGGGTCTTTGGATGTCTGTTTGGCTTCAAATATAATTGAGGTGGGAGTCGATATTGAGCGGCTTTCACTTATGGCTGTGGTTGGGCAGCCAAAATCCACAGCACAATATATACAAGTTACAGGCCGTGTTGGCAGAAAATGGTGGGAAAGGCCGGGGTTGATTCTAGTAATGTATAACCCTTCAAAAAGCCGAGATCGATCACATTTTGAACAATTTCATAGTTACCACCGCAGATTGTATGAGCGAGTGGAGCCTACCACAGCAACGCCATTTTCAGTAGAGGCTATTGAGCGGGCCATGACAGGGGCATTATTGTTATGGGCTCGTCAATTTTATGATGCACCTTTACCCGGTGGATATCTAGAAGAATATAGGAAATATCTTGAGTTAGGTTGCAATATATTGCTTGAGCGATGCCAAATCATTGTTCAAGAGTCAAATGAGCAAGAGCGGGTTAGAAAAGCCATTAAAAAAGTTTATGATAATTTGTTATTTAAATGGCAAAAAAACCCACAAATGTGGGAGCAGTATCCTCAAGAAAATAATGGCGAGTACTTGATGCTTTGGCCCGGGCAATTTGCCACGGAAGCTCAGAAAAAGAAAGGCGAAACTATACCTAGCAGTATGCGGAATGTTGATTCCAATGCCTACTTGCAAATTACAGAGCATTACATCTTAAAGGATCAGTGAGATATGGGTAGTGATATTCGATTGGGTCAGTTGATAGCGCCGTTTGGTCCTGGCAGCATTTATACTGATAAATACGGTATACCAACAGTCATTTGTGGTTTAGATTATTGGTATAAAAAAGAAGACAATGGGATGTTTAAGGAAATACCTGAGGCGGTAGAAGCAAATCTTATTGTTGAGCCAAGACTAACAGACATACTTAAGGTAACTTCATTGCGCCAGCCGCCGAAGTATATATTTGACCGCGATAATACGGCGTTATCAGGATTAAAAATTCAAGGCCACCGTTTTCCTCGCTGGTATGTAAATAACTCTGATGGTAAATTGAGGAAATTTAATTTTGAAAGCATAAAAATTGAAAAGGGCGCATGGAAACCAGTGCGTTTTATTGCAGTTTGTACATCTGGTCATATGTCGGATTTCCCTTGGAAAGAATGGATAGGCTGTACTTGTAATAATGATGGTGGGCTCGTATTGCATGATTCAGGTGGAGTTGATCTTGCATCAATAGTAGTGAAATGTACACAATGTAATAATCACAAGTCGTTATCCGGAGCAACTGTTATCAATCGTGAAGATCAAGAAACAGGATTAAGTAAGGCCGGTATCATTTGTGGCGGTGAAAGGCCATGGCTCGGAGAATCTGGTAATCAAGGTGGTTGTGAAAAGCCGCTGGCTGCCGTCTTAATTAATCAGTCCAATATTTACTTTGCTAGAACCATGTCATCAATATTTTTGCCGGATTTAGCTGCAGATCCTGTCTCAAAAAAAATTCAGGAGATATTGAATAGCTCCTCTAAACTGACTGTCGCAAAAATGTTATTTGATCTAAATAATAAAGAAATGGGAATAAATTTACTTAGTGAGATAGTTAGTAAGGACTGGGATAGTGAATTATTACCAACAAATGAAGTAATACTAGAGGCTTTTCATAATCTAGGAAGGGGACGGGTTTTGGGGCAAGTTCTACAAAAACCTGCTTCACCAGATTCTGATATGCTTGCATTCAGACGCTCAGAATTCAATATCTTACGCAATGAAGTTCCAGAAGGCATTAGCAGTGAACTTCGTATTATTCCTTCTATAGTGCCAGTTGCGCTTAAAAGTTTTTTTTCCAAAGTTAATTTGATTGAAAAATTACGTGAAACACGTGTTTTTTATGGTTTTGATCGCCTAGATCGATCAGAACGTCCCCTTGATGATATGCCGGATAAAGCGCTGCAACAGTTGTTTCTTAAACAACCGAACCAAGGGCTAACTTGGCTGCCAGCAGTTAAAAATTATGGTGAAGGGATTTATCTGGAATTATCAGAACTTGCAATTACTAACTGGTTACATAATAAAAGTATTTGGTTAAAAAACCGATATGATATGAATTTCGTAACCAGGATGTCAAATGAGCCATTATTATTACCTCCCAGCACCAATTTAGACTGGCAATGGGTAGCACGTTATCAGCTTGTTCACACTCTTGCACATATTCTTATAAATCAGTTGGTATTCGAATGTGGTTATTCGTCAGCAGCTCTCAAGGAGCGTTTATTTGTCTCATCAGATTTACAAGCCCCGATGGCAGGGATGTTGATCTATACTGCATCAGGCGATTCTGATGGTAGTCTGGGTGGTCTCGTGCGCATGGGTAGGCCCGAGCTTTTAGAAGGTATGGTAAGAAAAGCCGTCAGTAGAGCTTCATGGTGTTCTGCTGATCCAGTGTGTTCAGAAAACTTGGGTGGCAGCGGGTCACGCTTAGTTAATATGGCCGCATGTCATGCCTGTACTTTATTGCCTGAAACGGCATGTGAAACTATCAATAACGGTTTGGACAGAGCAACTGTTGTTGGTACGCCAAATGAACGTGATACAGGTTTTTTGTCAGATTTATTCACATTTTATGAATAACATCTTCAACAATGTTGGCAATTTTATAAGCTAATAATAAGCCGCATTTTATTGGGTAAGTGGGTCAGCAATTGTTTGACGAATTCAATGACACCTTTACGGGTATAGGCTCTGCCCATTCTAAACCAGGCTCAGTTTTCCTGTTGATAACGTTTCGACAACGATTCCGCGATTTATTGTCTAAGTTCGTCAGGTTCAAGTACTTCAATACGATCACATTTGCCTAAAATAGATTAATAGTGTCCAGCTATAGGCACATTAAGAGCCAAGAATAACAGTACCCTGAATTATGTATATTTGCCTAATTTGAAAATTTATAAATTTCTTTAACTATAAGAAAGAATTACATGACATTAGAACCTAAAGTTAACTCTCACGTTACTCGATTAAATCGCCATCTTCCATTCAGTCCAGCGCACGATCAGATTTACGAAGAGTACCAGAATGACAATGACTCTCTTGATTTTAAAACGCAGGCTTTAGATTACCTACTAAAAGCAATAAATCATGGCGCCAAAATTATTGTTCTGACAGGAGATGCCGGACATGGTAAAACTCATTTGTGTAGAAGGATATTGACTGACTATCTTGGATATTCAAGCCAAGAGTCGAGAGATCTTCTAACTTCGAAATGTGATGGCTTATCTGAAATCCTCCCCTTAGATTCCATTCATGGAAAGAAACCGCTAAGAATACACAAAGATTTTTCAGAACTTAGTATTGACAATGCAGCCAATTTCATTGAAAAAACGACAGATAATTCTAAATCTGTAACAGTTGTATGTGCAAATGAGGGCCGTCTTAGAGCAGTAATAACTCAATCATCGTCGGGCGATGTGTGTAATAAAATTCTTAAAACTTTTCAGGAATCATTCCGTACTGGAAGTTGCAGTACGGATGGCGAAATACATATTATAAATTTGAATTATCAATCTGTTTCAGATTCATCTGCATCAAAGAATAGCTTAGTCATGCTGGCATTCAAAAAGTGGGTTGTTGATGACAAAAGATGGAATCAGTCTTGTGAAAAATGTAAATACTCTGAAAAGTGCCCAATTTATTGGAATAGAACACTTCTTGCTGGTCGCTCTCAATCCAACGCAAACCAAAGAGTACTAAGGATAGAAGAACTGTTATCGACAATTGAACGCTTGGGTTTTGTGGTGACAATCCGCGAAATGCTTATGTTACTTGCCTACATCATTACTGGAGGCTTAACCTGTTCGAACGTCCATCAACTAGCTTTATCTCCTAGAACTTGGCAAAATCAATATGCATTCTACAATCTACTTTTTGAAAAACCAGAAACTTTGACTGAAGATCGTTTATTTAAAGGGATACCGATTCTTTCAGCGTTCTTCAGGATGGATCCAGGTGCAAGAGCATTTCGACCTTTGGATCAGAAGCTCCTGAACATTGGAGATGTTTTTGAAGTTGGACAGTTGGACTTAAAATTTGAAATCGCTCTAAATGGAAGTAAAAAGATTATTGATGCATCTGAAGGCATTGACGAAATCGTTGGCAATCCAAAAAGTCGAAATGATAGAGATAAAGAGTCTCTAGCAGTAATTAAAGTTGTCACTGCGTTGCGCCGAAGAGCATTCTTTGATGATGAATATACTTCAGGAGGATTATTGAATAGGCTAGGCTTCAAGTATGGAAATGATTTTCTTGATATCCTAAGTCAGAACCTACCAACTGAAAAAGTAATAAAACTCAAAAACATGCTTATGGGTGGTCTTCATACAGTCCAAGGTCTGCGAATGTCAGGAACAGAAACAAATTTAAATCTAGTAGACCCTGCTTTTGGTAAAGCAACCTCAGATGCAGCAATTATTTCAAGAAGAATTCCATCCAAATCAATCAAGTTAATTTCCCGAAGATCTGCATGGGAAGTCAAGGGGGTGGAAATTTCATGGCCACTAGTTTCATCAGTCGACTGGATAGATCGCCAAATTGTTCTCAGGGTAGAGGATTCTGGTAAAGGATACAGTGACCTGCCGCTTGATTTACTCTCGTTTGAATGTTTGTCGCGTGCGGCAAAAGGATATATAGCAGATGATTTCTATGCCCATGAGCTTCGCCGCATAAGAACTTTCCTTGGCAGGCTTGCAGAGGCAGGGAGATCTGAGGATGGACAGATTTCACTTTTCATGAAAGGTCGATCATATACGGTCTCAATTGATAGTGGAGTAATCCAGGTTGGCGGGGGTAGCTAATTATGGCAATGAGTTCAACTGACATTACAAAAGAGTTATTTGGCGGTGTTCTAGACGTTGATGGCGCAGGTTTTTATCCAGGCTTAGAGCTTTTAAATTTCGTTTTATGCTCTGAAGGAGAAACTCTTCCATCCCAAAATGATTTTACATTTACAAGATACGCGCATGATTTCGCGCGGAGGCTTTTGCAGGACGAAAGCTTGCCTGACAGCGAAAAACGTAAAGTTTTATTAGATGCCAGTAGTGAAGATGCCATCCGTCGTCTTCTTCATTGCCTTGAGCTTAATATTGCGAATATTGTTAAAGTAAAAAGCTGGCAGCGAACTCATTTCTTTCCCTATACAAGGTCTCTTGTTCATTGGGATGCTACTTTTAGAGGTGGTTCAGTTAATAAAAGCATTAATCTGGAGAGAATATATCTGCGCGGTGGTGGAGCTCTTGCATTTCATATCCTTCGTAAGGATAACAACTTGGAACGGCTGCAAAAAATTCGTAATGGATTTAATTTATTATTTCCGGATAACGAAGGTACTCCTCTCGAAAACCTAGCGTCCACATTAAGAAGTCGAGGGTGCAAAGATGAAATCCCGGTTAAGGACAAAATAGAGCCTCAATCAAAGCTTTTTAATGATGAACTAGAGGAACTGTACCGTGATGGAATGATGCGAATTCTTAGTCACATAGAGTTGCCCGCAGTTTCAAGAATTCGATCAGTAATCAATTGGACCGGTATATGGCTTGTAATTATGCAAAATGCCCGATCTTCTGATGCTCTTAAACAAAAAAGAGAGAGCTTAATATTTGACTGTGCTGGTGTGCATGGTCAATTGCGCAGAGCGTCTCAAAGGTGCCTAAAAGACTCTATCAATAGAGTATTCTCAGCAGCTTCAATGGTGGCTGATGGCCAAGCAACAAACAATCAACTAGGTAGGGTAAGAGGCGCATTTGCCGGCACAGCAGCAGCTGTTAGCTTACTCAATTCTTGGAAAGGTCGTAGACATTTTGTTATGGGTTTGGATGCTCTTGAAACGCTTGTCTTGGCTTGTTTAGATGCCGAAAGTGAAATGGCATTTGAAAAGTTTGGAATGGATTGGTTATATGGAAAATGCCGTTTTATAACTGGCCGAGAGTCTGCTCAAGATGCAGACCTTCTAAATGACTTTGATGCCACTATTTTTGAAGAAAATGAAAGAATGCTGGCTGAGCAGATGAAAGCAACCGGATTGCTCACAATTTATTCCGATGCCACAAGAATGATAAGTACTGGATCACTTAAATGAAATCAAAAGTAATAGCAGCATCTGCCTTCGAAATTGTTAAGCACTGGTTTATGCAGAGTGAGGATGCCGAACGTAAGTATTTTCGCATAAAAACCTTTACACATTTAGAAATTCTCTCGTTTTTAGAGATATGGGATTCAATGTATTATGATTCAGGTTTAAAAGCTGTCACTGTAATTGTCGCAAATACAGAAATAGAAGGTATTCCCTTAAAGTATCTTGCTGATAAAGATAAATCTATTACTTGGTACAGAAATAACAACACTGGCGGATTAGTTTATTTAGAAACAAAAGTTCAAAGTGATGAGCAAGGTCTACAAAATTTTTTTACTCTTACTGATAGTAATTTTTTAGACCGCAGCTTTGATAATGCGAATGAAGGAAATCTAATCGATGTAAGAAAACTTGTTGTAGAAAAAGTTTGGGAGGTTTCTGGCGGGATTACAAGTGAAAAACCTAGATTGTTAATTGAGCGTACAGTAGAGGTAATTGAATTACTACGCCCAAATATTCCTGTTCCACTCAGACGCTTTGTTACATTCGCTCTTGCTGTATGTTCCGATTGGATAAGCATTGGAAAAGTACAGTCTGAAGCTGAAGTAAATGCGACTGTCGGACGTAATTTGGTTCATCTGGAATGCTTCCCTGATGAAAGTTGGCGTGTATATGGCGAAAGCACTAGGACTGATAGACGATTATATCAAAATGCGATGCATGCCTATCTAGTAAATGGTTCAGCAGATATCGATCCAATACAGTGTATCGCATCGATTCAAAAAATTATTTTTCATGATAAAAAAAACTTGCCATATTTAGAGCCTGATCTTGAAGCATGGCGGATATTATGCATTGAATACCTAAAGACTAGGTCTGCTGAAGTTCGCTCAAAAATACCTTACTCTATTTTTTCTCAACTTTTCGATCCACCCACTATTGATACCAAAGGACTTAAGCTTGGTGAAAAAATTAATGAGGAAATTGCTTCAATTGCTCTGGAGAGAGTAAATGAATTATTGTCACTTAACATCCTGGAAGGTTTAAACAAGCGCTTACAGGATGAAGTTCAAAGATTTCTTGATGCGGAAAGTACTGAGATTGACCTGCCTCCCCTAAGAGACCTTATATCCAAAAAAACGCGGAAAATATTAGATAACCTGGCAACTCCTCCAACCAGAAGATTTTTTGATCCAATGCATAGATTAGTCTTAATTGTAAGACGATATCTTGATGTTTGTGATGAAGGAGCTATTGGATGCTATGTTACTTTATCACTTTCCCCCAAAGCAAAACGCGAGAATTGCTCTATTGGGCTTTTTGCATTTTTATTTGGATCGACTTTAAGAAATGTTTGCGAGAGCTCTAAAGGTACTCTTGGTAGCCTTGAGTTGAGAATACCCGATGAAGCACTACTTATCCCTAAAAATTCACCTTTAATCTTAATAAAAGATGAAAATGATGAGACTCCGAATGATACAGGTGAAGAACTGGAAGAAGATGAATTAGCTGGCCCACTTTGGGAGCCAATTCCACTCCAATTCACTATACATGCTGAAGATGGTAGTACTCTTGAATCTTTTTCCGGAGAGGAATGGTTTCCTGACAATCCGAATCATTTTGCAATTTTTTGGCTTCTGATAGCTGCTTCGGATAGCCCTGTAGAAAAAAACATGGGGGCACTTTGTATACCCAAAGATACAACGATCGAAGACTGGATAGAGCAATCTGCACTTAGAATTATCAGCCTTGAAACTCTGAACTATGCAGCCCCTTATTTCAATGGCGAAGATAATAATATTATTGACGAACTCCTCTTAAAACGAAGCGAATTCTTCGACAAAGTTGTCAACATGGGGCTTAGTATTCAAAATATAAATGAGTATATCGACTCGTGGCTCCCTATTCTTGAAACCATGAGAAATGACTTTGTACCAAGGGGTAATCGAGAAAATATTCTTGATGCGTTCCTCTCAAATGATCATATAGTCCTTGCCGATGATCAACGGCTAATGTGCCCTTATCATCCTATAAGGCTTAGATGGATAGCAAACTACCTCAGGCAAGGCCAGCGCATAGCACTTGCGGTACTTGCTAGTGAAAAAGAAATGGATATTTACTCACCGGAATTTTATTTGGACTGGCTTGCAAATCTTTCACCCAACCATTCACCCCCTATTTCGCATGGACAACAGGGCGATATTCTATTTTCAAAAAATGAAACAGGTTGGTTTGAAGAGTTCAGCTCACTTGAGTCTTCAGCTCCAAATATTTCGATGGATCCAAAGTCTGTTGAATGTATCAGTAAGCAAATTATTGCATATCTGGAATCACATCCCTATAAGAAAGACGGACTGTCTATATTGATAGTGTTACCACCAACTAACTCTTTTCCAACGGAGTTGGTTGAATCCGTCAGAAAAGCCGAATGGAAGAATATTCGGGTAAAAATTACAGTGGCATTGGCAACTGAGCGATGGGAAGGTGTTGCACGTGCGTTTGAAAAGCTTCATGCCGAGGATCGCCATTTAAGTAAGCAGGCTTTATTCCCACAAAACGATCTTTCTTTTATAGAATTTGCTAGGCATGAATCTATTGAAGATAAATTTGAATCTGAAATATTTGATATAGCAATTGTTACAAATATTCTTCAGGAAAGCGTCATTGTTCAGCACAATACCGAACCGCCTTCCCACAGATCAGGGTCCTTTGATCCTCTGCTGGACAGTTCTAGTAGGCTTGAAGGTGGTGATCATGGAGGGGCAATTTCAATTGTAATGCGCCCAAGAAATCCGGATGTCATTCTTGAGTCATGGTCGACCTTGGTGGTTAGATCACACCGAACCTCACCTGTATCTTCAAGCCAAGAGGAAAATATTGATTTTGTTGAATTGCGAATTAACTTTGAAAGCTCTTCCAGATTATTTTCAACTCTACACAGATACAGTCATTGGGTTATAACTCTGGAAAGACATATTTCAAGGCAACAGATTGAATCAATTGAGGCTGCACCAGATATTCTCAGTGTTGTTGAAGGGGTTGGTTCAAACGGACTCTCTACATTAATTGTATCTTCCAGCTCTGGTAAAGAGTTCATTATTTCTAGACTTGAGAGGAAACTTCATAAACTGATACCACAAGATCAGTTGGTAAACAGATCAGACGACTATGCAAGGCAGCTTGCAATAAAAGCATATGACGAAACACGTCGCATGGCACCACGGCTAGCACTTCGTGCAATGGGAGTTTCTCGGGTTACTGAGGAAATAATTGGAATTGCTGTTGCAAGAAGCATTGCTGTTAAGCGACACTGCCTTGCCCCCTCCAACGGAATTTCTGCTTGGATAAGTCTTGATGAACATACTAACTGGTTTGGTGGAGCAGGATCTTCGAGAGCTGACCTCATGTGGATTTCACTGACAAGGGCAGCAGATGAAGTTGTTGTGGATATCGTAGTTGTTGAAGGTAAGTTACGTCAGTGCTATGATGCCCACGGTGTTCACCAAGTTAAAACTACAATGGAGTTTGTAGAAGGTGTTCTGTCGAAATCAAATATTGAACGAGTAGATGCGAAGCTGTGGCGAGAGCAAATATTATCCGCTATAGAGTCAACAAGTCCAGAGGGTAACTCTGAAGAAGCTCTGAGTGGCAAGGAGAGCGGATTACCTGTCGACATAAGAGAGAATTTTAGGGAAGGTAATTATCGTATAGCGTTGCTGAAAGGCTTATATTCCATTTGTATATGGAATAATAGTTCTCAGGAAATTCTGGTTTCATCAAAAGACCAAGTGGAAATTATTCAATCATCACAAAAGGATATCCTTGCGTTAACTGAGGGAGATCTGCCGCCAGTACTTAAAAATAAAAAATATGAATTTGATCAATTATCACTGGATCCCATACTAAACTCGGACATAGGCTCCAAGGTAGTGCCAGTTGATGAACCAGATGAATTAACTAGTCCAGGGTTACAAAATACAGACAATCATGAGACATCTAATTATTCTATATCAAGAAAACGACTTGAAGTTGGTGTATTAAAATCTCTTTATCAACAAATTTTGGACTGCTTTGCATCACATCAGGTACAGGTGAGGCCGGCTCTGTCGGATCAAGAGCCATTTGTCGAGGGTCCTGCATCAATCCTTTTTAAAGTTCTTCCCTCTACTGGAGTTGATCCCCGCAAGCTTATTGAGAAAAGCCAAGCTCTTAAGTTGGAATTGAAGTTGGATGCTGAGCAGGAAATTGCCTTTGGAATTGATAAGGGTTACGTGACAATTGATGTACCAAAGTCTTCAGAGCAAAGATATTATGTGGATGCAGGTGAGTTATGGTCGGCTTGGAAACGCCCCGAAAGCGAGCTTTCAGTTCCTTTAGGAGAAGACCGTTTTGGTAACCCGGTTGTAATTGAATTTTCTTCAACTAATTCACCTCATCTTTTAATTGGAGGGACAACGGGTAGTGGAAAATCCGAAGCCCTGACCGCAATACTTTATGGTCTTGTAAGACATTATTCAGAAAAAGAACTTCGTCTCTTATTGATTGATCCAAAAGGTACTGAGTTGATATCTTTTGAGGGTGCGCCTCACCTTGATCAGTCAATCGGTTGGGATGACGCTGATGCGATATTGATTCTTCAACAGGCTGTTGCAGAAATGCAAACAAGATATGAATTATTTAAACAAGCGAGAAAAAGATCGCTTGCTGAATTTAACAAATCCGTATCCGAAAGCGAGAAACTACCATGGATTATTGTTGTTCTTGATGAGTATGCTGACCTAACGTCTGATCGTGAATCTAAAAAGGCTATTGAACAAGAACTAAAACGTTTGGCTCAGAAAGCTAGAGCATCAGGAATTCATGTAATTATTGCTACCCAGAAACCAAGTGGAGAAGTTATAAGTACTGATTTAAGATCAAATTTGCCCGCGCAATTAGCGCTTAGGGTGAGGAGTGGTACTGAAAGTAGAGTTATAATGGAAGAATCTGGAGCTGAAATGCTCAATGGTAAAGGTGATGCAATTCTTCGCAGAGTAGGACGCTCTGAAAGGGTGCAATGCGCTTTGGTAAAACCAGAAGATCAAACATTTATAAGAATATATTCAAAGCTAAATCCTTGAAAATATTGCACTGACTATAGCGGCAACTTGACTAGCAAGCAATGGTGGAACAGCATTACCTACCTGATGGAATTGCTGTGTACGGTTTCCCTGAAAAAAATAATTGTCCGGAAATGTCTGTAGCCTCGCTGCTTCACGTACAGTAAGGCTGCGACATTGTGTTAAGTCGGGGTGAATAAAATAATGGCCGTCCTTTGAAATATGACTGGTCACCGTTGTGGATGGCCGACTCTTAATCTGCACTCTGAAACGGTCGGCAAATTTTCCACTCTCCCAATTATGATGGTTAGGTCTTAGACCTTTCAGATCAAATTCTTTATGCCCTTTCGGTGAACGCCCATAGGCATGCCCATAAGCAGCTGCATATAGATATCGCCTTAAGTCACTGGGCATGTGACCCCTTGTCTCATGATTTAGCCATACTTTTAGTTCGCTGTCGAGGTACCAGTCGTTAAGAATTGAGCTTTGAATTGTGGTTTTTTTTTCAATATTATCTCTTAATCCACCAAGACCAAGTTCAGAACTTATACTGCCTTTTATTCCGTTCAGAACTACTGCTAGCTCATGTAAATCACTTCTCTCTGATGATTCTGCGTAAAGTTCCTGCAAATGCTGTTTTACTGTTGAGGCCCATTTTTCACCATCATCACTACCTTTGCTCAAGCGACTCCGTAAATTTGGAAGGGCTCCAATCGCATCTTCAACAGTAAATCCAGAAACTTTATTTAGGAGAGCAGGAGTGATGTCTATATCATCTCTTATGCCAAGAAGGATTACTCTATGCCGAGCCTGAGGAATACCAAATTCTTCTGCACGAATAATAAAATCATGCGCATTAATATCTTCCGGATTCATCCCACGCTCAAAGATGGTTGGAACTACCAAGGAATGAATTTTGTAGCCACAACCGGAAGGGTGACCAAGTGCTATATTAGGATCAGAGAGGTCACGCAGAATGGTCTGAAATATTTTCTGTCCATTAACTGTGGCAGACAAAATACCTTTGACATTTTCCATTACAAAAATAGCAGGCTGGTATTGCTGGATAATACGAAGATATTCACGGTATAGATAATGCCTATGATCTTCTTCCGGGCGATAATCAGTTTTGCCACGATTCCTTGCTCGCCCCACCAGTGAATAGGCTTGACATGGTGGCCCGCCAATTAATATCCATGGTTTTGAACCAGATATATTGGCATCATTTAGTATTGTGTCCAGTTCATTATTACCTGATTCTGTACCCAAAGTTATGCATCTGGCTTCTTTCTCTGCTTCTTCCCATGCAAATAGGGTTTTATCGTTATAAGGAGTTTCTGATTCCCCATTACAGAATTGGTAGTATCTTTCCAGTAAATTACCTCCCTGATTTTTAAGAATACGGTAGAAAGCGCGTAACTTCAAAGTCTGATGAGCTGACGACTCCATTTCAGCTGAAACCAGTATTTTGAATGCATTTCCATTATCAAATGATGAAAATCCTTCTCCCAAGCCGCCAGGGCCTGCGAAAAGATCTACTATGGGAATAGGCTTGCCTTTAGGCATATGATGAAATTACTTTAATTAGAATTACTCCAGGATACCAGGTGTAATGGACGTAGTCTATAGAAAATGCACTATCACATAATTGCGCGTATCAAATTAAAAGAAGAAAAGCCGCTACTTATAGCGTGTCGGCTAATACCTTTTGTAGACTTTACTCGTTGAAAAAATTAGTCATTATAACGTACAATGAATTTTATAGATTGCCTGAATCCACCGTGTACTAATAATAAAACCGAGCGTGGAATATGTCATTTGATGTGTTTCACAGAATTAGCCATGAAGCATAAATTACAGCAATTTTTGATAAATACTTTACTATTTTTAACGAGAGATAATTATGAGTGCAACACGCATCCCTGAATTTACCGACAAAAGCTTTGATGGCATGCTAACTTGGTTCGCCGAAATGTCAGCTCGGGATCTTATTTTTCATCCCGATGATGCACCGGAAACAATAGTTTCAATTACTACTGGTGTAAGTATTTTCACCGTTGATGAGTGCCAAAAGTTAGATGAAATCCTTTCTGAAATGTTTGATCAGTTTGATGATGACGTTTACGAAGCAGCCTATCCATCATTTATGAAGCGTATGGATATACAACTGGACGCTTAATGGTTGACGTTGTCGATACCGCGACCCGAAGCCGGATGATGGCAGGTATCAAGGGAAAGAATACCAAGCCGGAGAGATTGGTTCGCAGCCTGTTGCATCTTCAGGGTTTTCGATTCCGGTTGAATGTCCGTGAACTGCCCGGAAAACCAGATATTGTCTTGCCACGTTACCACGCAGTTATATTTGTAAATGGCTGTTTTTGGCATGGTCATGACTGTGCCCGTTTTAAATGGCCAAAAACCCGAACAGACTTCTGGCGACATAAAATTGAAGGTAGTCGCGCCAATGACCAAAAAGTTACGCAAGAATTGCTTGCTGCTGGATGGCGAGTAGGTATAGTGTGGGAATGTTCTCTAAAAGGAGTCGACAAGCCTGTTGAAGCGATTATTTATGACATTAGCGAATGGTTACGCAGTGACCAAGCGTTTAAGGCGATAGGGAATTATAATCAAAGCGTTTGGTAAGCTTGCTACAACGTAGAAATTTGTTAGCTATTTACATAAAAAATCGGCGAGCAAATTTGGTGTCATTTTTCGTAGAACTGACAACTGCAATATAACCATATCATGCAGGACTTTTGGCATTTATTTTCATCCTATAATGGTACAAAAGGCGTGCATTAGCTTTTTTATGACCGTTAATTAGTCGCGGTTGTGCTTTTTGTCAGCTGATTTTTATGGGACAACCAACTACGGCCCC
>SERZ01000931.1_pt1 | contig 18230 bp, 16 predicted proteins | sample 3171461 | NCBI WGS metagenome assembly SERZ01 (sample SAMN06051861, study PRJNA518727) | freshwater metagenome | biome: subpolar coniferous forest; feature: holomictic lake; material: water; isolation source: holomictic Lake 227, 6 m depth | place: Canada: near Kenora, Ontario | collected... | reverse complement strand
CAAGATATTGCTAAACAAATCGCGGATGTAGCTCGCAGTGGAGTACAAGTAGCAATAGTTGTTGGTGGCGGTAATTATTTCCGCGGCGCTGAACTCTCTCAACGCGGAATGGATCGCTCCCGCGCTGATTACATGGGAATGCTCGGAACCGTGATGAACTGCTTAGCTTTACAAGATTTTCTTGAAAAAGAAGGCGTTCAAACCCGCGTGCAAACTGCAATCACAATGGGGCAAGTTGCCGAGCCATATATTCCACTTCGCGCAATTCGACACCTTGAAAAAGGTCGCGTAGTAATTTTTGGCGCTGGTGCTGGAATGCCATTCTTCACAACCGATACCGTTTCAGCACAACGTGCATTAGAAGTTGGCGCCGAAGCATTACTTCTAGCAAAGAGTGGTGTTGATGGTGTGTACAACGCAGATCCAAAGAAGGATAAGACGGCTACAAAATATGACACGATTTCTTATGATGAGGTTTTAAGTAAATCTCTCGCGGTTGCCGATGCCGCCGCTTTTGCGCTCTGTCGCGAAAACAAGCTTCCAATCGTGGTCTTTGATTTAATGAAAAATGGAAACATCGCCCGCGCAGTACGTGGCGAAACTATAGGAACTCTGGTTTCTTAAGCGCATTTTGCTCCGTGATATGAAATAGCTCATTTCATATAGAATCAGCGAATTAAGAAAGCACAAAGGAGATGTCATGGCAGATGTAGCTAGCACCCTCAAGGATGCTGAGACGAAAATGAGCAAAGCAGTAGAAGTCGCAAAAGATGACTTTGCCGCCATTCGTACAGGCCGTGCGCACCCATCGTTATTCAATAAAATTATGGTCGACTACTACGGTACTTACACCGCACTTTCCCAACTGGCTTCAATCCAAGTTCCCGAAGCGCGCATGGCAACAATTGCGCCATTTGATAAGGGTTCAATGGCCAGTATTGAAAAGGCAATTCGCGAATCTGATCTTGGGGTAAATCCAGGAAATGATGGCGTTGTTATTCGCATTAACTTCCCACAATTGACGGAAGAGCGCCGCAAAGAATTTATTAAAGTAGCCAAAGGTAAATCGGAAGACTCCAAAGTTTCAATGCGAAATATTCGCCGTGCAGCTAAAGAAGCTATCGAGAAGATGGAAAAAGATGGCGACATCGGTAAAGATGATTTAGCTCGTGCCGAAAAAGAGCTTGAGAAAATTACTTCAGAACATGTTGCCAAAGTTGATGAACTATTGAAGCATAAGGAGGTTGAACTCCTAGAAATCTAAGGAGTTTGACTCACATGTCTGATTTCCAATCGATTAACAATGCGATAAATAAGCGGGCCGGGCGAAAGCTGGGACCATCAATACTTGTTTCGCTATCTTTAATTGCTTTAGTGTGGTTTGCCCTTGATTATCATCGTGAGATTTTTGCAGTAGTTGTTGCAGTCGCGGTCTTACTAGGTATCCGTGAAATTGTGCGGGCATTTAGTGCGCGCGGAATTTATATTTCAGTTGTTAGCCTTGCTTTAGGTTCAATTGGTTTGGCTTATGCCACGTGGAATGGTGGGACGGCCGGTCTGGCAATTGCAACTGCCATCGCGATTCCACTGCTTTTAATTCAGTTGCTTACGAAGGGCCCGGAAGGTTTCGTTCAAAGTGCTACGGCAACTACTTTTTCACTTCTTTATTTACCTTTTCTAGCTGGTTTTTTAATTCTGCTCGCTCGTCCGCATACTGGTTTAGAGCGCGTCATGACTTTTGTTGTGCTCGTTGGATGCAACGACACCTTTGGATATGTCGTTGGCGTACTTTTTGGAAAACATCCATTAGTGCCAAAAATTAGCCCTAAGAAAAGTTGGGAAGGCCTAGTCGGTTCATTGGTGTTTACCCTTGCAGGAGGGGCTTTGGCTTTTCATTACATTATGAAAATGCATTGGTGGATCGGAATTATTGTCGGATTAATGACTGTTTTTACGGCAACATGTGGAGATTTAATTGAAAGTGCTATGAAGCGCGATTTGCAGCTTAAAGACATGGGAACTTTGTTACCTGGGCATGGCGGAATTTTGGATCGCCTAGATTCTGTATTGATTTCGGCGCCAGCTTTGTGGCTAGCTTTAGAGCTTGTGAAGCGCTGGTCATGACTAACCCTGAACTTAAATTAGTTTTTGATGAACCCGTCCAGCGTAAAAAAGCGCCTAAGCACTTAGCGGACTACTCACCAGAGGAACGTCGCGAATTTGCAAAGTCTTTAGGGCTACCGGCATTTCGTGCCAATCAAGTTGCAACACATTACTTCACTCATCTCTCTGGTGATCCAGAAACTTGGACTGACATTCCAGCTGAAATGCGTCAGAGCATTGCCGAGCAGTTCACACCTAAGTTAATTCAATTGGTGCGCTCGGTTGAATGTGATGGGGGAATGACTCGTAAAGATCTCTGGAAACTACACGATGGCGTACTGGTTGAATCTGTTTTGATGCGTTACACAGATCGCGTAACAGTATGTATCTCATCACAAGCTGGTTGCGGAATGAACTGTCCATTCTGTGCAACTGGGCAAGCTGGATTAACTCGAAATTTAAGTGCTGGTGAAATCACTGAACAGATTGTTGCAGCTGCCAGAGCTTGTGCCAATGGCGAACTACCTGGGGGAGAAGCCCGACTCTCAAATATTGTTTTCATGGGCATGGGTGAACCACTTGCTAATTACAACGCAGTGATGCGCACGTTGCGAAACATCACTGATCCAAACCCAGATGGTCTTGGAATCAGTGCGCGTTCGGTAACGGTTTCTACAGTTGGTTTAGTCAATGGAATTGAAAAACTTACTGAAGAAGGTTTAGCAGTAACTTTGGCGGTTTCTTTGCACACACCAGATGATGAACTTCGGGATTCGTTAGTACCAATTAACTCACGGTGGAAAATCAAAGAAGTCTTAGCGGCCGCCGATGCTTACGAGAAGAAGACAGGTCGACGTTATTCCATTGAATACGCACTCATTCGCGACATTAATGATCAATCATGGCGCTCAGATTTACTAGGTCGGCTACTTAAGAACCGCAATGCACATGTAAATTTAATTCCACTTAATCCGACTCCAGGTTCAAAATGGACGGCTTCTCGCCGCGAAGACGAAGCCGAGTTTGTTCGCATCCTTGAAAGTTATGGCGTTCCGGTCACGGTGCGCGATACCAGAGGACGTGAAATCGATGGCGCCTGCGGCCAGTTAGCAGCTGCCGAGAAATCGCAAACACCGACTAGTTAGCGTGGTTAAGAATTGGTAGGCTCAATTCCATGGAAAAGTTAACTAACTTTATTAATGGCAAGGCAGTCGACAGCAAGTCTGGTGAAACAACTCAACTTGTAAATCCTGCAACTGGCCTGGCTTATGCCACATCACCTAAATCAAATTCTGCCGATATCGATTCAGCATTTAAAGCTGCCAGTGATGCATTTCCTGGTTGGCGTGACTCGACACCTTCACAGCGCCAACGGGCGCTGCTCAAAATTGCTGATGCAATTGAAGCGCGCGCCGAAGAAATTATTAATATTGAATGTACAAATACTGGAAAACCAATTTCTTTGACAACAACTGAAGAAGTTCCACCCATGGTGGATCAAATCCGCTTCTTTGCTGGAGCTGCACGAAATTTAGAAGGCAAATCAGCTGGTGAATATATGCCGGGCATGACATCAATGATTCGCCGCGAGCCAGTAGGTGTAATTGGACAAGTAACTCCTTGGAATTACCCAATGATGATGGCAGTGTGGAAGTGGGCACCGGCAATTGCTGCGGGAAATACGGTTGTGCTAAAACCAAGTGATACGACTCCTGCATCAACTGTATGGATGGCACAAGTTATGTCAGAGTTTTTACCTGAGGGTGTTTTTAATGTTGTTTGCGGAGAACGCGAAACTGGGCGAATGCTCGTTGAACACAAGCGTCCCGATATGGTTTCCATTACTGGTTCAGTGGGTGCAGGAATTCAAGTAGCTCAATCAGCTGCTTCCCAATTAAAACGCGTTCATCTTGAGCTCGGCGGTAAAGCACCAGTTGTTGTTTTTGCTGATGCGGACTTACCTGCTGCTGCCGAAGCGATTGCAATCGCGGGATATTTCAATGCTGGGCAAGATTGCACAGCAGCTACTCGAGTAATTGTTGAAGCCGCGGCTTATGATGAATTTGTTGCACTTTTAACCGAACAAGCTAAAGGTGTTGCTATTGGTGCCCCACACGAGGATGTTTTCCTCGGCCCGGTAAATAATGCAAATCAATTAGCTCGGGTTAGTGCATTTTTTGATCGCTTGCCTTCTCATGCAAAAGTTATGACTGGCGGCACTGCGCTAGATAAGCCAGGTTTCTTCTTCCCCGCAACCGTGGTTGCCGATTTGAAGCAAGATGACGAAATGATTCAAAGCGAAATCTTTGGACCGGTTATCACCGTTCAAAAATTTGTTGATGAAGCCGACGCTGTCATCAAAGCAAATGGTGTCGATTATGGTCTAGCGTCAAGTGTGTGGACTAAAGATCATGGTCGAGCAATGAGAATGGCTAAAGCTTTTGACTTTGGGTGCGTTTGGATTAACACTCACATTCCAGTGGTTGCTGAAATGCCACACGGTGGTTTCAAACGCTCTGGATATGGAAAAGATCTCTCAGCTTATGGTTTTGAGGATTACACAAGAATTAAGCACGTCATGACCAACTTAGGGGCGTAGTATCACATCCATTAACGCACTTCCTAATTAAGGGGTACAACGGCATGGCAACAGAGCGTCCAATTTCACCAGAAGCTCGATCAATTCTCAATGCGCACATTTCACGTCGCGGAGTGTTGGCAGGTGTCGGTGGATTAGGTGGCGCAGGGCTGTTAGCTGCATGCGGCGGCGCTTCCAGTAAATCAAGTGGCGGTAATTCAAAAGTAGTTCGCTGGGGAAATTGGCCGTTGTATTTAGATTACGATTCAAAGACCAAGAAATATCCAACGCTTGAAAAGTTTATGGCACAAACTGGATTGACCGCTAAATATTTTGAAGATTACAACGACAACGATGAATTCTTTGGAAAAGTGCAAGCCCAATTAAAACTTGGGCAAGATATTGGGTACGACGTTGTAACACCTACTGACTGGATGGCAGCTCGCTGGATTCGCCTCGGTTACTCACAAAAATTTGACGCAGCTAATGTCCCAAACAAAGTAAATATCCTAGATTCACTTGCCGCACCGTCTTATGACCCACAACGTGAAGCCACTTTGACCTGGCAGGGAATCATGGCTGGATTTGGTTGGAATACCCAAAAGAATCCAAAGGGCATTCATACTCTGGATGATCTTTTCTCCCCACAAAATAAGGGCAAGATTGTTGTTTTAACTGAAATGCGCGACACCATTGGAATCATTTTGTTAGCGCAAGGTGTCGACATCACTAAAGTTACAGAAACTCAATTTATGAACGCCGTTGATTTCATGGCTAAAAAAATCGCCGATGGCTGGATTCGCGGTGTTAAGGGAAATGAATATGCCCAAGATTTAACTTCCGGAGATGCCACTGCAGTCATTGGCTGGTCGGGAGATATGTTCATTCTCTCTAGTGAAAATGCGGGCAAATTTGATTTCGCAATTCCAGAGTCCGGCGGAACGATTTCAGGTGATAACTTGATGATTCCATCAACTGCTAGCGCAGATGGAAAAAAGAATGCCGAAGCTTTGATTAACTACTATTACGATCCAGCTGTGGCTGCTGAAGTTGCGGCATATGTTAACTATGTATGCCCAGTTAAAGGCGCACAAGCGGCCATGGAAAAGGTAGATCCAAAGTTGGTGAATTCTGAATATATTTTCCCTACGGATAAGACAGCATCGCGCTTACATATTTTCCGCTCATTAACTCCAGCCGAAGAGACAAAGTGGGCAGAGGCTTTCCAGAAAGCCCAAGGTAACTAGTGTCGTCAGAGGCAATCAATGCTCGTGGAGATCTTCGATTAACGCGAATCACTAAAGAGTATGGTGACTTCAAAGCCGTTGATGATCTAACGCTTACAATTCCTAAAGGTTCATTTTTTGCTTTGTTAGGCCCTTCAGGTTGTGGCAAAACTACAACGCTTCGAATGATTGCCGGACTTGAAGAACCAACCGTTGGAAGTATTCATTTAGGTGAGACCGATATAACTACAACTCGCCCTTACCAACGTCCAATCAATACTGTCTTTCAAAATTATGCACTTTTCCCGCATTTAACTGTCTTTGAAAATATCGCTTTTGGCCTGCGGCGTCGAGGTTTAAAAGATATTAAAGAACAAGTTGAGAAGGTTCTCAATCTTGTGGAACTTCCACATTTAGCCCAACGTAAACCAACGCAGTTATCTGGTGGACAGCAACAGCGAATTGCTTTAGCCCGTGCAATTGTTAATCGCCCAGCGCTCTTACTTTTAGATGAGCCATTAGGTGCACTGGATCTAAAACTTCGCCGACAAATGCAGATTGAACTTAAATGGATTCAACGTGAAGTCGGTTTAACGTTCGTGCATGTAACTCATGATCAAGAAGAAGCTATGACAATGGCCGACACGATTGCCGTTATGAATGAGGGCAAAATTGAACAAATGGGCACACCCGCAGATCTCTATGACAACCCAGAGACGGCGTTTGTAGCTAACTTTCTTGGGCAATCAAATTTAATTAAAGGCAAGATTGATGGCTCGGATGGCGATAACCTTGTTGTTGATCTGTATGGACAAAAGATTTCAATGCCCAAGAATCGAAGCCATGCCATAGATAGTTCGCTCTATGCGGGAATTCGCCCAGAGAAATTCCGCATTAGCCTGGTTGGCACACCAATTCGAGGAAATTGCCTGACAGGTGGTCACATTGAAGATGTTTCTTACATCGGGGTCAGTACGCAATATGTAGTTGCAATGCCGTGGGGTCAAGAAGTTATGGTTTTTGAACAAAATGATGATGGCGTGCCACCTTTTGATAAAGGCGATGAAGTCGTTATTTCTTGGGAGCCAAATTTTACTTTTGGATTGCGCGGCGATGAAGACATTGAAGCTGGTACTGAAGTAAATCCTGAGGAAATTGAAGGCGAATAACATGTCCTTACCCAAGGTGCGTGTTCCTTATTTGCTGCTGTTCCCAGGTTTTGCTTTTCTATTTACTTTCTTTATTTTGCCAATTATAAATTTAGCTCAAACTTCTACTCAGACACCTATCAAAGGTGGAGATACGGGGCAGTACCAGCAGAGCTTTGCCTTTAGTAACTACATACATGCTTTCACTGAAAATAAGGAGCAGTTCGCTCGATCATTTGTCTTTGCAATCCTCTCTACGCTTTTAGCTCTGGCAATCGCTTACCCATTGGCGTATGCCATCGCATTTAAGTCTGGAAAATTTAAGAACATACTCCTGGTTTTAGTTGTTGCACCTTTCTTTACTTCATTCTTATTGCGAACTATCGCGTGGAAACAAATCCTGGGGGAGGAAGGCTTCGTCGTCCCTGGGCTGCGTTCACTTCACATAATCGGCCAACAAACAACGCTCACCTCAACTTCTTTTGCTGTTGTTGCCGGTATGACGTATAACTTTTTGCCCTTCATGACGCTGCCTTTATATGCATCCCTTGAACGCATTGATCCGCGCACCATTGAGGCTGCGGGGGATTTGTACGCAAATGGAATTACTGCATTTCGTCGGGTAACAGTTCCATTATCAATGCCTGGTGTTGTGGCCGGAACTTTACTGACATTTATTCCAGCCGCTGGTGACTACGTTAACGCAGCGATTTTAGGAAGTCCGACTTCAAAAATGGTGGGAAATGTTATTGAATCCCGATATTTTAAAATCGTTGATTACCCAACGGCTGCGGCGCTTTCTTTCACTTTGATGGCCGCGATTTTAATTCTTGTCACTTTATATATTAGAAAAGCAGGAACGGAGGAGTTGGTATGAGCCAAAAAGTAAAAAATGCAAGCATTCCAACGATCCCAGTTAAAGCGCGGTTCTCTCGCTGGTTTGGCCGGAACTTACTGCGAATTTATATGATCTTCGGCTTTACTTACCTGTTCATTCCTGTTGCTTACACTTTCGCTTTTTCTTTTAATGATTCAGGCAAGAGTAATTTAATCTGGAAAGGTTTCACGCTTCGGAACTGGCAAAATCCATGTGGTGCTCCCGAAGTCTGTAGCGCACTGAGCAATTCAATAAAGATTGGTTTGCTCGCTACAACTTTTGCCACAATTCTTGGAACAATGATTGCCTTTGCTGTAGCCCGATATTCATTCAAAGGTCGTTCAGCTTCTAATCTTTTAATTTTCCTCCCGATGGCAACACCTGAAGTGGTTCTCGGTGCGTCACTTTTGTCTCTATTTTTGCTCTTTAAAATTAACCCAGGTTTTTGGCCAACCGTAATTGCCCACGTGATGTTTTGTATCTCTTTCGTAGTTGTAACAGTCAAAGCGCGCATTGCCTCCCTTGATCCACGGTTAGAACAAGCTGCGATGGATTTATATGCAAACGAGCTGGAGACTTTCCGGCGCGTAACCTTCCCGTTAGTTGCACCTGGAATCGCTGGGGCAGCGTTACTAGCATTTAGCCTTTCATTCGATGATTTCATCATTACAAATTTCAACTCCGGAACAGTCACGACATTTCCAAAATTTGTATATGTTGCAGCTGCCCGTGGTATCCCCGCACAGGCCAATGTCATCGGTTCTTCTATGTTTTTCTTAGCGCTAGCTCTTGTTATCGCGGGGCAACTAGTCAATCGAAAGAAAACCCGCTAACCTTGCGCTAGTCCATAACGAACTACAGGTTGATTAAGTAAATCTGCGTTATGGGGTTAGGTTCCGGAGGACCCGGGCCAACTACGAGTAGTGATTGAAGGGGTGATTCCGGTTAAGGCCGGATAGCGCGATGGCAACCATCGACCCTTACATTCTCAAACATCTTTCACATATGCAGCCGGCGTTGTACTGGCTGGATGAAGATCCGCTTGAGCCACAACCAAATCCAACATTGATTGGTGATGTCACAACAGATTTATGCATCGTGGGTGCTGGGTATACCGGTTTATGGACTGCGTTACTCGCCAAAGAAGCCAATCCAGAGCGCGAAGTAATCATTGTGGAACAACGCGAAACTGGTGCAGGTGCATCAGGGCGAAATGGTGGTTTCTGTTCGTATTCATTAACCCACGGTTTCATGAATGGGTACACCCGATTCAAAGATGAGATGGCCGTTATCGAACGATTAGGTCGCGAAAATCTTGATGCGATAGAAGACACCATTAAACGTTACAAAATTGATTGCCAATTTGAATGGACGGGCGAACTTCGAATTGCCAACGAAGAGTGGCAAATTCAAGGTTTAGTCGATGAGGCAAATTTACGAAACTCATTAGGTGATAACGTCGAAGTTCTTAATCAAGATCAAATTCAGGCGCGAGTTAATTCTCCACTTTCCAAAGCCGCACTGTGGGATCCAGATGGGACTGCGCTCGTTGATCCGGCTCGTCTGGTGTGGGGTCTTGAGCGAGCGTGCCTCAAGCTAGGTGTAAAAATTTTTGAAAATACACATGTTGAATGGTTAGAGAAAACAAGCAACGGAATGATTGTGCACACGCCATATGGTTCGGTCTATGCCCAGAAAGTTGCATTGGCAACTAATGTTTTCAAATCTCTCATTAAACGTGCCCACAAATATGTAGTTCCTGTCTATGACTTCCAATTAGTAACCGAGCCTTTGACTAAAGCACAGATGGAATCCATTGGTTGGAAAGGCCGCGAAGGTTTATCAGAGGCCGGTAATCAATTCCATTACTATCGAATGACAAAAGATAATGAAATTCTTTGGGGAGGTTATGACGCAATTTATAACTTCCGCGGAAAAGTTCGACAAGAGTACGAAAGCGATGCGCAAACTTACGCCCACCTAGCTAAAGCATTTTTAGAGACTTTCCCTCAACTTAAAGGAATTAAATTCACACACGGTTGGGGCGGTGCCATTGATACATGCTCACGATTTTTCCCATTCTGGGGTAAGGCTTTTGGTGGACGTGTTGCATATGTAATGGGCTATACCGGCCTGGGTGTTGGTTCCACTCGCTTTGGTGCACAAGTGATGTTGGATTTACTTGATAAAGTCGATAACGAACGTACTGAATTAAGAATGGTGCGCAAAAAGCCACTTCCATTTCCACCGGAACCATTCAAATTTATTTTTATCCGCATAACACAGTGGTCAATTAATAAGGCTGATGAAAATCAGGGTAAGCGCAATTTATGGCTGAGATTGCTAGACCTGCTTGGTCTGGGCTTTGATTCTTAAGCTTTACCTCTATTCTTAGCCCATGACCAATCACGGCAACATGTATGGCCCGGACTTCACGTTTCTTGGAATCGAGCGTTGTGATTTAGATATTGCTTCTACATATGCCGATGCCGATGTAGTCATCGTTGGCGCACCTATTGATAGCGGAACATCACATCGTTCAGGTGCAAAGTTTGGTCCGCAAGCGATTCGCGGTGGAGATTATCTGCCGCATGATGGCGAACGACCACATTTAGCACTTCGCATCGATGCATTTAAAGAGATGAAAGTTGTTGATGCTGGTGATTTGATGATGCCAGGTGGGGATCTCGTTGCTGGCCTTGAAATTCTGGCTCAAGCAACGGAAAAGATTTCACGTGCAGGTGCAATTCCAGTTATTTTAGGTGGAGACCACTCAATCGCTTCTGCAGATGTTGCCGGAATTGCCCGCCACAAAGGTATGGGTAAAGTTTCGATGATTCACTTTGATGCGCACGCTGATACTGCCGAAGATCAATTTGGTGCACTTGTTGGTCATGGCACACCAATGCGTCAATTAATTAATACCGGTGCTGTTCGCGGTGATCGATTCTTGCAACTGGGCTTACGCGGCTATTGGCCAGATCCAAAAACTCTGGATTGGATGCGCGATCAAGGAATGCGTTCATATGAAATGACTGAAATTCACCATCGTGGTTTAAACACAGTGCTCGATGAATCTTTTTCAATTCTGACTAATGAATGTGATGGAGTATTTCTTTCCGTTGACATTGATGTAGTAGATCCCGGAATGGCGCCAGGGACAGGGACACCTGAACCTGGAGGCATGACAAGTCGTGAATTGCTTGAATCAGTGCGCCGTATTTGCCTGGAACTACCAGTCGTTGGAATCGATGTTGTTGAAGTAGCGCCTGCTTTTGATAATGCCGATATCACCGCAATTTTAGCTAACCGAGTTGTACTAGAAGCCTTGAGTGCAATAGCCAAGCGTCGCTCAGGCGAAAAATATTCACCTACTCAAAATCTATTGGATCGATAAATGCGCGAAGTAGTCATTTTGGGCTCCACGGGTTCGATTGGTGTTCAAGCTTTGGAAGTAATTGAGAGTAACCCAGAATTATTCTCAGTTGTAGCGATAACAAGTGCAGGAAATAACCCAGAACTTATGATTGCGCAGGCCAAGAAATTTAAGGTTTCATTGGTTGGCGTTATTAATAATGTTGAAATCATTCGCCAAGGACTCCCAGGTGTAACTGTTGTTGATGGATTAGATTCATCAAGTATTGCCGCAGCAATTCCTTGCGATGTTGTTCTCAACGCAATTACTGGTTCTATTGGTTTGGGTCCAACGCTCGCAGCACTAAAAGCCGGCAATATTTTAGCGCTGGCTAATAAGGAATCGCTAGTTGCCGGGGGAGATTTAGTCCTAGCTGCTGCCGCGCCTGGTCAGATAATTCCAGTTGATTCCGAACACAGTGCAGTTTTTCAAAGTGCTTTATCTGGGGAAAAAACTGAAATAAAGAAAATCATTTTAACGGCGAGCGGTGGACCTTTTAGAAATCGTGAAAATTTAGATGGAATTTCAGTCGGGGAGGCTTTACAGCATCCCACGTGGACCATGGGATCGGTTGTAACAATTAATTCAGCAACTTTAGTAAACAAAGGTTTGGAAATAATCGAAGCCCATTATCTCTTTGATATCCCGTATACCGCCATAGAAGCCGTCATCCACCCACAGTCCGTGGTGCATTCATTAGTTGAATTTCATGATGGTTCAACTATTGCTCAAGCCAGTCCTCCAAATATGAAAGGGGCAATTGCTTACGCACTTAATTGGCCCCAACGACTTGCTCACTCCACCGCACCTATTGATTGGAAAGTGGATCACGTTTGGACTTTTGAACCAATTGATACAACTAAATTTCCAAGCATCGAACTGGCGCGTCACTGCGGTCAGTTAGCAGGTGCGATGCCTGCAATTTTTAATGCCGCCAATGAAGTCGCAGTTGAAGCTTTTCTGGATAATAAAGTGGAGTTCAAATCTATTGTTTCCATAGTCGATCATGTAGTCCACGATATGGAGAAAGATGCGCCAAAAACGCTCAGAGATATCAGTGATGTCAGTGCCATCGAGGATGCTGCTCGCACCCAAGCCAAGTTGCAACTTTTAAGATTGGTCCCATAATGCAATTTCTAGGAATTCTAGCTTTTGTAGTTGCCCTGCTACTTTCAGTAATGATCCATGAGTTTGGCCATTTCATAACGGCTAAACATTACGGAATGAAAGTTACTGAATTCTTTTTAGGTTTTGGTACTCGGATATGGTCAACCCGCAGAGGTGAAACTGAGTTCGGTATTAAAGCAATTCCAGCTGGTGGTTACTGCCGGATTGAGGGAATGACCCCGGGGGATTTAATGCCCGAAGGTGAAGAAGAGCGTGCATTTTATAAAGCTTCTTCCTCCCGCAAATTAATTGTTTTAGGGGCGGGTTCTTTCTTGCACTTTATTCTTGGCTATCTATTGCTTTTTGTTTTATTTGCCGGAATCGGTACAAATCAAGTTCTGCCAGTTATTGATTCAGTTGTAAAAGACTCTGCCGCACAAGCTGCCGGCTTGCTTTCCGGTGATGAAGTTATTGCAATAAATGGCAAGAAAGTTACGAATTGGTACAACGATGTTTTAGCTATTCGCAATTCGCAAGGTAGAGAGCTGACGCTGTTAGTTAAGAGAAACTCTGAAAGTTTCACAATTAATGCATCGCCTCGTCTGCAAACCGTTGACGGTAAAGCGCGATATCTACTAGGAATTATTAATAAAGTTGGCCTCAAGCGGGAAAGCCTGACAACATCTTTTAAGAACTCGGCAACGCTTACTCGTAATTTTCTGAGTGAGAGTGTTAAATCACTCGTTAAATTGCCGTCGAAAGTACCTGCATTATGGGGCGAAACTGTTGGCGGACAAACTCGTGACCCCAATGGATTAGTTGGCGTTGTAGGTGTTGCCAGAGTTTCAGGACAAGCAGTTGGAAATACCTCACTCTCAATTTCAGAGCGAATTTCTACATTTATTTTAATTATTGCTAGTTTAAATATCTTTGTTGGGCTATTTAATCTCCTGCCGCTATTGCCTCTAGATGGTGGTCATATGGCAGTGGCAATTGCCGATGAAGTACGTGCATTCATTGCACGTCGTCGAGGTCGCCCTCGACCAAGGGCTATCGATGTGACCTTGCTCGCCCCCGTAACTATGGTTGTGTTTGTGATCCTTGCGGCACTAACGGTTTTGCTGCTAGTTGCAGACATAGTTAATCCAGTTGTTCTTAATCTTTAGCGCTCAGCGCATTCTTACGGCACAATAGCGCCATGGTAGATCTAGGAATTCCCAGCGCTCCGCCGCCAACATTGAGCCCACGTCGCAAGACGCGCCAGATGATGGTTGGAAATGTAGGCGTTGGCAGTGATTACCCAGTCAGCGTTCAGTCAATGTGCACAACGCTAACCTCAGATGTCAACGCAACTTTGCAGCAGATCGCTGAATTAACTGCATCCGGTTGCCAAATTGTTCGCGTTGCTGTTCCAAGTCAAGATGATGCCGATGCACTTGCTCAAATTGCTAAGAAATCACAGATACCGGTTATCGCCGATATTCATTTTCAGCCGAAATATATTTTTGCAGCCATTGATGCCGGGTGTGCTGCAGTTCGAGTTAATCCCGGAAACATCAAACAATTTGATGACAAAGTTAAAGAAGTTGCTAAAGCCGCCGGAGACGCAGGAATTCCAATCCGAATTGGTGTCAATGCTGGCTCACTTGATCCACGCTTACTTGCAAAATATGGAAAAGCCACTCCAGAAGCTTTAGCTGAATCAGCATTATGGGAAGCATCTTTATTTGAGGAACATGGCTTTTCTAATATCAAAATTTCAGTTAAGCATCACGATCCAGTAACTATGGTTAATGCATACCGAATTCTTGCGGCAAAATGTGACTACCCATTGCACTTAGGTGTGACTGAAGCGGGCCCAATTTTTCAAGGCACAATTAAATCTGCAACAGCTTTTGGTATTTTATTGGCTGAAGGTATTGGCGACACGATTCGAGTTTCATTATCAGCGCCGCCAGTTGAGGAAGTTAAAGTCGGAATTTCAATTTTAGAATCTTTGAATTTGCGCCAACGAAAACTTGAAATCGTCTCTTGCCCGTCATGTGGGCGTGCTCAAGTTGATGTTTACTCATTGGCTGAAAAAGTTCAGGCCGGTTTGCAAGGTATGACCGTGCCACTTCGTGTTGCAGTAATGGGTTGTGTTGTTAATGGCCCAGGTGAAGCACGCGAAGCCGACTTAGGCGTTGCATCTGGAAATGGAAAAGGTCAAATATTTGTAAAGGGTCAAGTAATTAAGACCGTGCCTGAAGCACAAATTGTTGAAACTCTTATTGAAGAAGCAATGCGATTGGCCGAAGAAATGGAAGCTGCAGGCGTTGCTTCTGGGCAACCATCAGTTGATGTTCGATAGGCTCACGCCATGTTGAAAATGTCTACGCTCTTTTTGCGTACGCTTCGTGATGATCCAGCCGATGCTGAAGTTGCAAGCCACCGCTTATTAGTACGAGCTGGATATATCCGCCGAATCGCTGCCGGAATTTATTCATGGCTACCTCTTGGTGTCATTACTTTGCGCAATGTTGAAAATGTTATTCGCCAAGAAATGGATCAAGCCGGTTTTCAGGAAGTTCATTTTCCAGCACTTTTGCCACGTGATGCATATGAAGCGACAAATCGTTGGGAAGAATACGGACCTTCATTATTTCGATTGCAAGATCGCAAAGGTGGCGATTACTTACTAGGACCGACCCACGAAGAAATGTTTACTTTGATGGTCAAAGGTGAGTACTCCTCGTATAAAGATTTGCCGCTATCCATCTATCAAATTCAGACTAAGTATCGCGACGAAGCACGTCCCCGAAGTGGAATTATTCGTGGCCGCGAATTTGTTATGAAGGATTCATACTCCTTTGACGTGGATGATGCCGGCTTAGAAATTTCATATCAAAAACATCGCGATGCTTATGTCAGTTGTTTTAATCGACTTGGAATGAATTACAACATTGTGAAAGCGGTATCCGGTGCGATGGGGGGATCAAAGTCTGAAGAGTTTTTAGCCCCTTGCCCAACCGGTGAAGATACGTATGTGCTCTGCCCAAAGTGTGGTTTTGCTGCCAACGTTGAAGCAATGGTTACTAAAGTTGCGCCAGGAGATGCCAGCAAAGTTCCAGCCCTAGAAGAATTAGATACACCAAATACGCCAACAATTGATTCTTTGGTAGAAGTGATGAACGCTCAATTTGGCGGCGGGTACACCGCAGCTGATACTTTGAAAAATATTATGTTAGTTGCTGATGGCACACCGTTGGCGGTTTTAGTTCCCGGCGATCGTGAAGTTGATTTAAAGCGGCTTCAAGAAAACTTAGGGGGCGTTCATGAGCTTCGTGTATTCGAAGAAGCTGATTTTGCTAAGCACCCTTCATTAGTGAAGGGTTACATCGGACCTCAAGATGCGGCTAAATCTGGAATTAAAGTTCTGGCAGATCCACGCATTGCACCTGGAACTTCTTGGATTACTGGCGCAAATAAGAAAAATCGCCACGCACGTTATGTAGTTAATGGTCGCGACTTCACTCCGAATGCTTATGTAGAAGCTGCAGAAGTACGAGCTGGCGATTCATGCCCTGAATGCAATACTGAAATTGTTATCGATCGTGCAATCGAAATCGGCCATATTTTCCAACTCGGTCGCAAATATGCCCAAGCCCTTAATTTGACGGTGCTTGATCACAACGGCAAATCTCAAGTAGTAACTATGGGCTCATACGGCATCGGTGTTTCACGTGCAGTTGCCGCAATTGCCGAACAGACAAGTGATGAGATTGGCCTGAACTGGCCAGTTGAAATCGCACCAGCCAAAGTACATATCGTGGCTACCGGTAAGGAAGATCTACCATTTGATACTGCACTAGATATTGGCAATAAATTGGAAGCCGCCGGAATAAGTGTGATGCTCGATGATCGGCGCGAGGCAAGTGCTGGTGTTAAATTCAAAGATGCTGAGCTCATCGGTAATCCAATTATTGTTGTTGTCGGAAAAGCTCTAGCCGAAGGTAACATCGAAGTACGTGTTCGCAAGAGTGGCCAGAAAAGTGAAGTTGCCGTCGCTGATGCCGTTTCTGCAATCACGAAATTATTAGTCTAGAAAAGTGTTTGCTGACTTAACGCTCACAACTGCATTATTTCTTTTCTGTGCATCTTTTTTCGCCGGTTTTGTGGATTCAATTGCTGGTGGTGGGGGATTAATTCAATTACCGGCACTTCTCATTGGTTTACCTAAAACTGAAACGGTCACGGTACTTGGAACTAACAAACTAGCTTCAGTTTTTGGAACCACCACGGCGGCAGCGCTTTATCGCCGCCAAATTAAACCTGATCCTAAAGTTTTGTTGGCCATGGCAATACCAGCTTTCATTGGCTCGGCCACAGGCGCTTCATTGGCTTCACATATACCAACTAAAAGTATGCGGCCTATCGTTTTGGTGTTGTTGATTGTTGTTGCAATTTATACATGGTTAAAACCAGATCTGGGAAAAATCGAGCTGCTCCGTCACCATTCTTCTAGGCGAATTCAAATATCGATTATCGCTGGTTTAGTTATTGGTTTTTACGATGGAATTTTTGGCCCCGGAACGGGTTCGTTTCTAATGCTAATTTTAGTTGCCTCCTTGGGATATGCGTTTATCACCGCATCAGCAATTGCAAAAGTTGTTAATGTGTCAACAAATGTCGGGGCCATAATGATCTTTGGTCTACATGGGGCAATAATTTTCAAACTCGGTCTCATTCTTGGAGCAGCCAATGTCAGTGGCGCAATTCTTGGTTCACGCCTAGCAATCCGGGGTGGTTCGACTTTGGTGCGTAAGGTTTTTCTCTTAGTGACCGTGGCATTAATCATCAAAGTAGGAATTGATACTTTCGCATCTTTATAGTTACACTTGCATCTACAACTTAATAAGAAAGCAGAACAGATTATGTCTTTAAAAGTTTCACTTTTAGAACTTCTCACCCCAGCTGTAGAAACCGCGGGATTTTTCTTAGATGAAGTTCAAATAACTAGCCCAGGCAACCACCGCACTATTACTTGTGTCGTTGACGGTGCGAAACCTTTAAATATGGATGAAGTGACCTCGGTTTCCAGAGTTATCTCTGAAATCCTTGATCAAGCCCCAGTTGTCGGCGATGAAGCATTTACTTTAGAAGTTAGCTCACCGGGAGTAGACCGGCCTCTGACTTTGCCACGTCATTGGACTAAGAATCTGAGGCGATTAATTAAATTGACTCTAAACGATGCAACCGTTCTCACTGCCCGTCTTTCTGGGTTCAATGACACACATGCACAGTTAGTTGAAAATATTAAGGGGCGAATGAAAGAGCATGAGATCGCTTTCAGCGATATTAAACGGGCAGTAGTTGAAATTGAATTCAATCGCAAGGATGACAACTAATGCATGTTGAAATGTCGGCCCTTGTAGCTCTTACGAATGAAAAAGGGATTCCTTTAGAGCAACTAATCCAAGCTATCGAAGTTGGTGTTTTGACCGCTTACAACCAAACTGATGAAGCAAAGCGCCATGCACATGCCGTGCTGGATCGCGAAAGCGGAGAAATTCAAATCTTGATTCCTCAATTCAATGAAATTGGCGAAAAAATAGGTGACGAACAAGATGTGCCCGATGGTTTTTCTCGTGTAGCAACTTCAACGGCTCGCCAAGTTATCAAGATGAAGATGCGTGAAACCAATGATGCTTCAATCGTGGCAGAGTTCACTGCAAATGTTGGAGATGTAATTTCTGGCGTTGTGCAGCAAGGCCGCGATCCGAAAATGATAAACGTA
>SERZ01000927.1_pt1 | contig 18265 bp, 20 predicted proteins | sample 3171461 | NCBI WGS metagenome assembly SERZ01 (sample SAMN06051861, study PRJNA518727) | freshwater metagenome | biome: subpolar coniferous forest; feature: holomictic lake; material: water; isolation source: holomictic Lake 227, 6 m depth | place: Canada: near Kenora, Ontario | collected... | reverse complement strand
CGACGGCTCCCGCTGCGCGGCCCGAGGAGGGTGCGGGGGGATTGAAGGACAAGGCGGTGCCGGTACTCAAAAAGCAACCCGCCCGCGCGGCGAAGCTGTCGGCCGAGGAAGCAACACTAGGCATCGCTGCCGCGATGCAAGGCGTCGAAGCGGCTGCTTCTGCGCCTGGGGGCGCAGTGGCGCTGCCTGCTGAGCCAGCCGGGGCGGTGGTTGAAGACCCACTGTTTCGCACGGCCGTGAAGGTCATTGTGCGGGCGAAGAAAGCGAACGTGCGCCTGCTCAAAGCCGAGCTAAGCGTCGGCACCACCAAGGCACTGGAGCTGATGGACAAACTGGAGCAAGCGGGCAAGGTCAGCGCGTGCGATGAGCGCGGTGCCAGGAAGGTGCTGGTGGCTGCATGAGCGACCAAGCCACCATAGAGATCGACTGCGACCGGGGCGTGGTCTCGGTCACCACAACCGAGCAGCGCCTGATGGGCGAGGCGCAAGTCTTGCGCGAACTGCTGACCGAAGCGCTGGGCGTTATCAACACCATCAGCGACGAAACCGAATCCGATGAATGGTTGCTGCTGATGCAACTCAAAGGGCGTATCGAATGCGCGCTCAACCCATCAACCGAAGGGGAACTACTGTGAACACCACCCACCGCCACCAGTCGCAGGCCAAACGCCGCTGGCAGGCTGACCCAATGACCATGTTCAAGACTGTCAGCAAGATTGAGCCCTTCACTGCGTCCGAGCTGCTGCGCCTGGAGCTTCCGATCCGCATCAGTTTTGAGGCACTGAAATCTGGCCAGGGCGTCGAGAGTGATTTTCACGACATCGCCGCAGCCATCAATGCAGCCATGGTACGCAGCGAAGATGTGGACCCGCTGTGCGAGCAGACCGCCATTGCTGCGCGTGACGCACTGATGCGAACATGGGATCGCCACCAACGCACTGGACGCTGGGGTTTCGATGGGCCCGGCCTTGGTGAAGTCGAGGCCGGTATCGATCTGCATGAGCAACTGATTCGGCTTTCGACACCGCTGCAGATGATCGATGCGCTGCGCGAAGTGATCCGCAGAGGGGATTGTGGGGAGGTTGCGCAATGACAACTGACAGTATGAGTCTGCGTATGAAGTTTGATAAATTTTCAATCACCGCAATTCCAGACCCAAAAACTTACGGATCTTCAATGGCTAATGACGTGAAAATTCTCGCGCTTGAATGGCTCAAGACCCAGAAGTTTCCTGTCAGCCAAAACTCGCTCAAAAACGCAAGGTTTGAATTCGTGCTGCAAAGCACCATGGACTACATCAAGGCGCTCGAAGGCGTGCTGGAAGGTCTGCAAGCCGATCCTGAAACATCAGATGCCTTGCTTGAGGAAATTGAAGGGGTTTTGCAATGAGTCTTCTACACGAAGCAATCGTCGCCGAGAAATACGGCCTGCGCCTGACTGTTGAGCAGCTTGGCAAGGCGCTCAGCCTGGCGCCGCAGACGATTTACAACAAGATTGCCAAGGGCGAGTTCAAGGTGCCGACTTACGTGGACGGAGGGAAACGATATTCTGACTACCGTGATGTGGCTGCGTATCTGGATTCATTTCGACCAACGACTCAGGCTTGAGGTTGGTGTAGCGCTTGAGGTTGGCCCACGACTTGTGCCCGGTGACCAGCGCCACTTGCTCGATGCGCCAGCCGGCCTCAAACAAGGCGCTGGCGCCCTCGTGCCTGAAATCATGAAAATGCAGATCCGGGATTGACAGCGCCCGGCACGCTTCCAGAAAGTATTTGGACAGCGTTTGCGGGTGGATCGGGAAGATCAGGCCGTCGGCATCCTTTGGCCGCTCCTGCACAATGTCCCATGCCCTGCCCAGCAGCGGCACATGCTCCAGCGTCTTGCCCTTGCGCGGGTGCTTTCTCCAGACCTTGATCAAGTGCTTGCTTGCGTCAACGTCCTCAAACTTGATCACGCAAATCTCACCCCGGCGCATGGCGGTGATGGCGGCAAACTCCAGGGCGTGGGCATACTTCTGGCCGTGCTTGTCGTGAAAGCGGGTCAGCAGCCGGGTGTATTCGTCTTCGGTCGGGCGGCGATCACGCAGACCACCGCCACCGATCAGGCCAAGGTAAGACAGCTTTGGCCGCGCTGCGCCGATCACATCGGGCAAGCCGTCGCTGGCGTAGCGAAACACTGTGCCCATCTTTGACAGATCGCAGTTGACGGTGTAGGGACCGGCGCCTTCGTCGCGGCGCTGCTGAGCCCAGCCGAGCAGGTCGTCAACAGTCAGTTTGGCCGCCACCTTGTCTCCCAGGCTGCGACTCAGTTGCTTGAGGGTGTAGTGCTCTGTGGATGAGTCGCTGATCGGCCTGGTGCTGGCGCGCAGCAGGATGTACTTTTTGATCAGCGCGGCAACGGTTGGCAAGTCTTGCACCAGCGGCTCGCCGTTGCCATCCATGCGCTCCTCTAAATCCTTGGCCCACTTCACCGCCTTGGCCTTGGTGTCGAACCACTTGCTGCTAGACTTGAAACCCTTGCGACGGATCAAGGCCCGCCACTTGCCATTGATGTTACTGATGGATGCCATTTGCTACCTCGTTTTACCTGCCTTCGATTATGAAGTGAGTCGCGTATCACTGGAGCGACTCACTTGAAGGTTGAAGGAAGTATAAGACAGTAGCTAGACAGAGTGAAAAGGGCCGGTTTCGTAGCTATAGGCCGCCGTAGTTCAATGGGAGGATTCGGTGGGGGTTGTGAGTCAACGACTCATTTGCGACTCGTTTAATGGTAATGTGTAGAACGAGTTTGGAGCGGTTTCCAGACCTCCTGGCTACTACCGCACCGGACAGACCTCAATAGCCCAACGTGCGCCGATCTGGCGCGTCGTCATTTGTTCGGGCATCCGTAATCCGTAGTTGATTCCGGGTTTTCCCTTGGTCTTGAGTATTTATGTTGAATTCGTAATTTGTTGTTGGCAAAGCCGAAATGAACAACGATAATTAAATCGTAATCAGTGATTGACGGTCTTTCGACCAACTCGCACCTCGGAGCACAGGGGCCCTTAACCGGAGTTTCAAATGATCACATCCACCTACACATCTTCTTTGTTCGACTGCCGTGGTGTTTCCGACGCTGACCGCCGCGAAGCCGAGCAACTGTTTTGCGCAGCCATTGAAGCCCAGCTCGGCGGCAAAACCAACGTGGTAACGGCTTATGCCGCCTACGAAGCCGCGTTCCAAGCCCATGGCGAGCTGCCACTGCCTGCCGCTGCCACTGAGCAAGAGCGCGCAGCCGTTGAAGCTTGGGAAGATGCAGAGCGCGCTGGCTGTGCCGCAGCTTTCGCTGGCTGGACTGGCAATCTGGGCGGCGCCCATTTCGAAATCAATGTCTAAAAACCACCGCAACCGCTCATGGCGCTCCCAGTGGGCGCCTGAGCCCATCAGCCGCACAGCCGTCCACCAAAGCGGCGTTACGGCCCGTGTGAGCCCGTCGGCCACCGACCCGACCAAGGACCGCATAACCATGGACAACACGGCCCAGCTTGATCTGGACCGTTGGGATCTGGGCAAGCTGACCGAGCAGGCCATTAAGCTATGGATGGACGGGACGTTTTGACCATTCTCCAATTGCCGGCCTACACCGTCATCAAGGTGGAGGCAACCGAACACGACTACCACATCACCGCCGAGCCAATTGAATCGAGCCGGGCATGTCCGCAATGCTCATCCATCAATGCGGATGCCTCTGATCCTCAATGTCCAAAATCTGATTCAGTTGGCTGGCGACTTCACTGTACCTGGCGCGGCAGAGGGCGATGTATCCAGCAGCATCGCGGTCGCTCGTATACCGGAGGCCGGTACCGGCGGCAACGGCTGCGGCCTGACTCGCAGGTTGGCCGGCAGCGGTTGGTCCTGCGTCTGCACCGACATTGTTGAGCACGCCGGCAGTGTCAGCGCCAAAACACTCACGGCCGGACAAAGAAGCAATTTTTTCACGAGCAGTCCCCAGTTGGTTGTTGATCTTGGCCAGCGCCTGGGCATGGCTTCCGGCTGCCTGGTCGGCGAACTTGCGTTGTTGCAATTCGTCAGACCGGCGCAGCTCGGCAGCAGCCTGCGCCGCAACGGCATCCTGGCCGGCGTGCCACTTGATGCCGCCAGCGGCTCCGGCCACGAAGATGGCCAGGGCCAGCGCGAGTTGCGCGAGCAGGCTCATACGACCCCCGATAGGCAAAGGTCGCGCTCCAGCACGCGGCGCTTGGTCAGGCCTGGCAGCGTCACGGCTACTCCGGCGACCCGGGCCTTGTCCCATTTAAGCAGCTCAGTGCATGCGCCGCGATGGTCTCCGGCCGCCAGTTTTCTGGCAGCAGTTGACTTGGCGCTGTTGCAGGCAATGCTTGCCCCGACGTTGTACGCGGCGTCCGCAAAGGCGGCGAGTACAGGGGCCGGTAAGCCCGGCCGGCAGGTGTCCACAGTTTGTACGACATCGCTCATCTCCTTTGTCAGCATTGCTTTGCATTCGGGCACCGTCCGAAAATCGGTCATCTTGACGCCCTTGGTCGATCCCATGCAGATGGTCGGCAGGCCGGTCACGTCGCGGTAGGCGTACTGGCGCAGGCCTTCGCAGGGCCCGGCAATGGCAGCAGCCAGCACCAGGGCGACGGCGCGCTTGTTGGTTTCTTCGGCCATTACTGTTTACCCCCACCTTTGAGCGTGTAGTAAAAGACCATCACTGGAGCACCAATGGCTGTTGCCCACTTCACAAAGGAGCCGAACAGACCAATTACCTTGAAAAAGCTCTTTCCCAACCTGAGAATCTCCAGCACCTCTGCCGTGTCGGCGCTATTGATGTCGAGCTTGCTTTCGATGCGCGTCATCCGCTCATCGCCCTTTTGGAACCGCAGATTCGCAATGTCAAGTCCGATGCATCCGCCGTCCTCATGATGGACATTGATGTCCGACACTCGGCGCTTCGGCATCTCATCGGCAATCTGTGTGAGCGAGGGGTAAACATCCATCTCAGACATGGGTGGCTCCTATTTATTTGCGCAGCGCTTCGAGCGCCTGGTCCTGCGTGATGCCCAGGCCGTACTTGGTCGCCAGAAAGCCGGCAAACAAGGCGCTGCGGTCGTCTGGGTAATACGTGAGCTGCAGCCGATAGGCTGCGGCCTCAATGCGCAGACGTGCAGCCGGAAACAGTTTGTAGATGACGCCAAATACCCCATGCGAGACGGCGGAAACATAGACCCACTCAGGCCTCTGGAGGTAATACAGGCCGCCGCCAATGGCCAAGATCGCCAGTGTCGTCAGCAGCCATTGCTTTGCGTGCAGCATCTCGTGCTCGAGCAGCCCGGCGTCGCCACGATAGGCCGGGCGCACCAGGATCAGCGGGCCCGCTGTGATGGCGGCAAACCGAGCCGGGATGAAGCGGTCGGTGTAAATGGTTATGTGCGGGGTCATTTGCTGCTCCTGATAAAAACAAACTTCTTGAGCACGCTCTCACGCAGGGCCTTGGCGTCGGCGTGCAGGGTGTGTGCCACCCAGCTGGTGACGGACTGACGCACACGCGCCAGGCTGATGCGGTCGTTGGCGTACTGTTCGCTCAGCACGCGCAGGGTGCGGTAGATGCGCTTGATCGAGCTCTTGCGCAGGCGCCGGTGCGTGCACCAGATCCGATACCCCAGAAAGTCCAGCGCGCGACCGCGCAACAGCGAAAGCGGGAACACCTGCGTTTTCTGGTTGGTACGCAGGCGCAGGTAGTTCAGCAGGAAGGCCTCGACCTTGACGCGCACGCGCTGCAGGTGCGCTTTGTCGTGGTGCACGACGATGAAGTCGTCCATGTAGCGGGCGTAGTGCTTTTCGCGCAGGCCGTGTTTGACAAACTCATCGAGCTCGTGCAGATAGATGTTGGCGCAGAGCTGGCTGGTAAGGTTGCCGATCGGCAGGCCGACACCCGGCGAGCCGTTGATCTTGTTGGCCGAGTCGATGATGTGGCCCAGCAGTGCCAGGGTTGGCTTACAGGCGATGCGCTTGCTCAATAGCCCCATCAACACGGCGTGATCGATGCTCTGAAAATACTTGGCGATGTCGGCCTTGAAGACGGCCACCTTGCCATGCTCGCGCTTGACCTTGCGCAGCATCGCCTGCGCCCGATCCGCGCCCAGGTGCGTGCCGCGCCTTGGCCTGCAGGCGTAGCTGTCGGCAATGAAGCGGCGCTCCCACAGCGGCTCGATCACGGCCACCAGGGCGTGCTGCACGATGCGGTCCCGAAACGGCAGCGCGGCGACGTTGCGCTCCTTTGGCTCGTAAATCTTGAACGGGCGGTAGGTGCCGATCTCGTACTCACCCCAGATCAACTCGTTTTGCAGCTGGATCAGATTGCCTTCGAGGTTGAGTTCAAACTGCTGCACCTCAACCTGGCCACGCTTGCCGGAGCGGGCGCGCAGGTAGGCGGCGTGCAGGGCTTCAAAACTGTAGATTTGCGCAAACAGGTTGTTGTAGGTCTTTGCCATTGAGGGGTCCGATAAACCCCGAGGGGCGGTGGCGCCGAACGGTCGCGCGCAAGCACTACTGGAACGGTCCACCTGTTGAATGTTTCGGCTTCGGGTTTTCGCCCTGGCCGAGGAAAGTGTGTCCTTTTGTGTGGTGTTCTGCCGGCATGCCCAGTAGGCTTGCCGTTTCTGACGATCCACAAGAGCCGGGCGAGCCCCGATGTTGTTGTTCGCGTTCGAGCGATCGTTGTTCAGGTTCAGGGCAAACAGGCCAGCGGTCGCGCCGTTGTTCCAATTGCCCGACCGGATCGGGAGCCGTTTCAACACACTTCCCCCACAGTCAAAGTGCTTGACGCAATCGAGCGCAGCCAGCCACCCAGCATGCGGCCGATTTCGTCGTTCAACTTCGACCAGTGTTCGTACTTCTTGAAATCGAGATAACCCAAACCCTTGGCCATGCGCACCTGGCAGCGCAACAGGTCCAGCTCAGCGTCGAGCTCCTGCATGGTGGTCTTCTTGTGGTGGCGCTTGTTGCACACCACAATCAACCGCAGCAGGGCCCACATAGCGGTGCGCATCTCGGCGGCCAGCACGTGGCGTTCGAATGCCGGGAACTGGCGAAGCGCCACGTAGCCGTATTCGATCATCGCCTCGCACTTCTGACGAATCAACAGATCCGTCACCTTCGGCGCTTGCTCTGGAACCAGTGTGTTTCTGCTCATGGGGTCTTGGGGTCAAGCCGGCCTATCGGCCAGCCATCAGAGTTCAGGTCATCAGATTTCAGGAAACAAAAGCCGGGCGAGCCCCGATGCCGTCGTACGCGTACGAGCGAACGACGCTCAGGAGCAGGGCAAACAGGCCAGCGGGCGCGCCGTCGTACCAAGCGCCCGACCGGATCGGGAGCCGCTCACTCGTGACGTCCAGGTAGAAAATGTCATCGCTGCCCAGCCCGGTGCTGGCAACCGGGTACATGCCGTGCGCCTTGAGCAAGGCCAGTGCCGTGGCGCCGACCGGTGTGCTGCCCGGGTTGGTCATGCTGGCAAAGGCTGCGCCGCTGCCGCACACCAGCGTGTAGGCTGCCGTGCCGCTGGTGGCGTACTTGACGGTGTTGGCCGATCCCGGCGTCACCAGGGCGCCGCTGGAGCCGTCGATAGCCTTCCAGGCGCTGGAGCCTGAAGCGAAGTCGGTGGCGTTCAGGGCGGCGTCGTTGTTGGCGATGATCTGAATCTCGCCAGCGTTGATGCGCATGCCCGGCGACCACTCCCAGATGTTGCCGCACAGGTCAGCAATCCCCGTCGAGTTGCCGTTGTGACGCCACGACACCGGGCCCGATCCGGTCTGGGTGCGCCCGGTACCGGATGCCACGCCAGGCAAGCCACCATCGCCGCGACGGCCGCTTTCCCAGGCGGCGTCGTACGCCTTGCCCCAGTTGGTATTGCCGCGTGGGTGAAAGCCATTGGCCCGGGCCTGGACGCCGATGCCGGCCCATTCGACATTGCTCATGCAGTGAAAGCCGGTACCACAGGCCCGCGCATAGGCGACAAACTGGTCATGGTTCAGCGTGTTGGCAGGGTCCTGGCCAGGCAGGCTGAGCAGCTCGCCATTTTTAACCACGCCCGGGTAGGTTCCGGCCATGATCTGGCCCTTGGCCACACCGTTGACGGTGAACATCGGGTGCAGGCCAGAGGGCAGGCCTGCGTCCACATCGGGGCCATTGAAGGCGCCGATGATATTCATGAAAGTGGGTTGGTTCAGCGCGGTGTAGAGAACGGTCTGCGCGCCGCCGCTGGCGGCCTCGATGCTCATGCGCAGGGAGTCGGGGACGGAAATAGTGAGGGACATGATGGTTCCTTAAGGTGCGGGTGCGGGAGTGGGCGCTGTCGTGTCGAGCAGCGGGAAGAGTGTCAACGTCGTCTGGCCGGCGTGGCAGGCCAGAACGGCGGCGATCACCGGCGGCGTGCCGGGCTCGAACTGCAGCGCGCTGCCGGTCCAGTAGACGGTGTCCGAGTTACTGTTCGGCCGTGGCAGGGTCGGCAGCGTGAGCGTCGATTCCTCGTAGGCCAGCGTGACATAGCCGGGTGGCTCGGTGGCGTCTGCGATCGGCGCAGTGCCTTCGGGTCGGATGATTTCCATGGTGAGTCCTTATTGAGCGGTAGGGAAAATGGTTTTCCAGCGCAGGATGGCGCTGGTGGCAGATCCGGTGATTGCGAGAACAAATCCGTTTGTGGCGCGGCTTTGCACCTGAATTTGCCCCTCAGCTCCGAGGAATGGTGCAGCGCTGTCGCACTCGACGACCACCTGGTAATTGGCATTCAGGTATGCCCTTGGCAGGGTGACGGCCACTGAGGCGTAGGTGCGCGTGAATTCATTGCTGGCAGACTGGGTGACTGTGCAGGTGCCGGTCTGCGTTTTGTAGGCGCTGACGTCATCGATGCGGCGCTGCGCCAGTGCTGCCAGGTCAACCGCGGCGGAAAGGCCATAGGCCAACTGGACGACGGTCGCGGAAACTGCCGCGTCTGCCACAGCGCCGGCCGCCTTGGCAGTGGCGTCCGCTGCAGCGGCGGTCAGCACCGAGCTGTTGGCGGTTGCCTGAGCGGTGCTGACGGGCTTGGAACTATCGGCTGTGTTGTCGACGTTGCTCAGACCGACGTCGGCCTTGACGATCCCGGTTGGCGACGTGATCGCCGGTGCCGTCAGGGTTTTGTTGGTCAGTGTGGTGGCGACTGAGTCAAAGTAGGACTTGAGGAACGCTTTCAGGTTGGTGAACGTCAGCCAGCGGCCGGTGCCTGTCACCACATCCCTGATGGCGACCTTGTCGGTGTCGACTGGCGGCGTCTTGTCGGCAACCGTCAGAAGGAAGGCGTTGGAGTTGGTCGCAGCGTAATCGTTGACCAGGGCGGCGGCCTGGTTGGCCAGGTCGCGGATGTAGGACTGCGTGGGGATGATGGCGTAAGCCTGCGCTGATGCGTTGGCGCCAAGGTAAGCCGGGCTGATCGTCAGGGCAACGCCTGAGACCACAGCCACGATTTCATAGATCTTGCCGTCAGGCCCCAGAAGGCCCTCGCCTGCTGCCGTTCCGCTGATGAAGTCGGTGCCGCTGCCGGTGACGGTGGTGCTGCCGTTGGTGACGGAAATGGTTCCCGTTCGATACCATGATGTCATGTTGTTGCTCCTTAAATGGGTTCGGTTGGCCACGTCACGTTTGACGGGTCGGGTTGGTTGGTGATGTCGCGCAGGGCTTGCCGGTATGAGGTCCAGGCCGATTGCGTTGCACCTGGTACGTCGGGCAACTGCGTCCAGTCAGACGCGCTGAGCAGGGCATTGCGCTGTACACGCACGGCTGCCCACAGGTCGTCAGGCGTGCGGGGATCGATCCACTGTTTGGTGGCGTAATCAAACTGGTGAAAGATCGAAGGCTTGGCTGGCTTCTGGATGATTGCGCCGTCTTCGAAATACACCTGGTCGGGCCAGTACCCAGTCTCATCGAGGACAAAGAAACTGGAGCCATTCATTTCGGCGATGGCTTGCGCGTCGTCCTCGGGCCCGAGCTGCTGGCGGATTTTGAGGCTGCCGTCGGCGTTGAAGATGTGCAGGTAAATCACCGGTAGCTCCTCAAAAGCGTGAACCGCGCCAGGTGGTTGCCGGTTGCGTACTGCTGCAGTGCATACATGTAAAGCGTGTGCGTGCCTGCAGCCAGGCCGGAGTAGAACGTCGGGATCGTCACCGTGCCGTCATCGCCGCCGGTGTAGTAGTCGTAAGACGTGTATCCGTCGATCTGCGCGCGCACCTCGAACGTGCCAAGGATGTTGCTGGTCTCGAAACCGTAGGTCAGCAGGATCGACGCGTTGCCGGCGTGCTCCATGGTGAAGGTGTAGGTTGCCCAGCTGCCGTTGGGTATCCACTGGAAGGTCGACAGAAACTCGGTTGCAGACTTCGACACGATATTGGAATTGGCGATCAATTGGCCATTGATCGTGATGCCGCCCGTCATGTCATAGACGATGTTGTTGACTGGCGTTCCGACGGCAAAGGTGCCGCTGCTGTTGAAGACGGCGCCATACCCGGTCATGGTTCCGGTACCGGACGGACCTACTGCAGGCGCAAGGCCATTTGAGACAGTCAGGCCCTCGGCGTTGATCGAGCGGGCTGAGATCGAGCCGTCAATGATCAAGGAACCGTCCAGGCCGAGCGCAGTCGTGCCATTGACGGTACCGAGCGATAACACGGCTTTGGGTGTGCCGGTGCCGTCTGGCTTGCAAATCAGGAACTTGTCGGCCAGGATCACAAAGGACCCGACGGCTCCATCGCTGTTGAGCTCGAAGCCGGTCACGTGGTTGTTGGCGTCCACCTTGACCGAATACTTGGCATTGAGCGTGCCAAGGGCCGAGGCGTTGGCGCTGCTCTCGGTCTTGACCGCTGCATAGTCTCCAGTGTTGAGCCGGGCCTGCACAGTGCTGAGGGCGCTGGCATTGGAGCTGCTGGCGCTGACGGCTGCGTTTGCCGTGCTCTGTGCGGTGGCGATGTTGGCAAAGGTGGTGCCGCCACTGTTGAGCTGCGCCTGCACCAGCGCGGTGGTGCTGGCGGCCGAGCTGATGGCATCTGCCTTGGCTGTGTCCACGTAGCTGACGCTGGCCTTGGTTGCGAGGCCGGTGCTGCCACTGTTGACTGAGGCTTCCAGGTTGGTGGCGCGGGTGGCCAGTGCCGATGTCTGTGTGGCGCGGGTGCTGGCCTCGCTGACGATCGATGCCGCATTGGTGGCGATGTCGCCCTCGGTCGTCGTCACCCGGGCGGCAAGCGCTGTCCTGGCGCTGGCCTCGGCAACGTCGGCATCCGATCGCGCAGTCTGCTCTGCGGTGATCGATGCGCCATTGGCGGCAACGGCAGCCGTCAGGGTGCTGATGTCCGAAGCGGTTGCAGTGTGCTGATCGGTGCGGACGATCTGCTCTTCAAGGAACGCGGCTACGTTGGCGCTGACATTGCCTTCAGTGTTGGTGACGCGAGCCTCAAGCGCAGTACGGGCGCTGGCCTCGGCGCTGATCGCGTCGGTGCGCGCCGTTTGCTCGCTGACGATCGCGGCCGTGTTTCCCGATACGACAACGCCCAGGGCAAGCCGGGCAGTGGCCTCGGCCGCATCGGCTGTTGCGCGCGCGATGCGCTCATCGCTGATCTGCGCGGCATGCCCATCCACTACGGCAGCAAGGAATAGGCGCTGGGCGGCCTCGGCGCTGATGGTGGCGTCGGTGTAGGCGGTCAGGTCGTTGCGCGCCAGGGCGAGCGTCTGGGCGGCCAGGTTCGCGTCGGCTTCGTTGTTGAGGATCGAGCGCAGCAGCGTCTGGGCATCGATGTTGGCGTCTCGATAGGCTTTGTTGGCTTGCGCCACAATGCTGGTGATCGAGCTGGTATTACCCAGAGCCGACAGCGTTGTTTCTGCGCTGCCGAGTCGGGCATCGATGCCGCCGGTCACGCTGCTGAAGTCGGTGCTGCTGACCTTGGTGGCCACAGTGCCGGTCAGCGCGCTGATATTGGTCTCGGCCGTGGTGACGCGTGCTGTGGTAGCGGTCAGAGCGACGTCCGATGCCTTCAGCGACACGGCGGCGTTCAGGCTGCTGATATTGACTTCGGCCGTCGTGACCCGCAGGTCCATGCCCTCAAACAACGCCAGATCGGCCGTGCCCAGCGTGGCCGCAGCGATGGCGCCGTCCACATACATGGTGCTGGCCTTGAGCGCGATGCTGCCGTCGTGGGCGTCGAGCCTGGCGTCCACGGTCGTCAGGTGCGAAGTGGTAGCCTCGACGGCGTAAATCTTGACGCTTCCCGTTGCCGGGTCGGTGTAGATGCCGGCATCGCTGATGACAGACAGCGATTTGTTGGTGCTGATGACGTCGCGCAACAGGCCGGCTGCAGATGCGTCGAGGTTGACCTGCACCTTGCGATTGAGCCCGGTCTGTATGGCGGCGAGCTGCGCCAGGGAATACGGCAGCGCCGGCTGCGAGGTGTTGCCGTCGATCAGGTTGATGCGGTCATTCAGGCCAGCCATTAATTCGGTGGCACCAATGGCGGCGTTGAGCTGGGTCAGCAGGGCTGATGGGTCGGAACTGGCGGCCGCGTGGACGCCCGTGGTTGACCCGCTTGGGTACCAGGTAGAGCTCACGCCAGACGTGCTGACGACGCGGGCCCAGTAATACCCGCCCTGACCCGCGCTCAGGCCGATGTGGCTGTAGGCGGCGCCAGGGAACGGCTCGGTCGTGAGCCGGGCAGCCGCGCTTCGGTCATTGGTAGCGCTCCACCAGACCTCTGTGCATCGGATGTCAACCGCGGTAGACCCGAACGTCCAGGTCAGATCGATGCGGAACATGGCGCCAGTGGCGCCCAGGGCTGTGAGGGCGGCCGGCGCGCTGGTCTTGCCAGTGATGCCAGCAGAAACTGGAAGGCTCCAGTCGCCAACTGCAACCGATGTCCGTGCCCGGGCGCGAACGATGTAGATGAATCCGTCCTGCACATCACTGGTGACGACGGATGTCTCATTGCCGGCCGTGGCCAGGCTGGTCCAGGCGCCAGTTGAGTCAGACCGGCGGTATTGGACCTCGATCTGCCCGTTTTGCACGACAGACGCGTCTGCCACTTGCGGCCAGCTCACGCGCATGCGACTCACCACAGTGCCATCGGCCTGCGTCAACTGCTCGACGGTCCCGCTGGTGATCGTCAGCGGTCCCACGGCGGCGACGATCCATGGCTTTGGCAGGTTGGTATTTGCAGCAAAGCCTTGCGGGCTGAAACCGCTGTCCATTTGCGTGATGGCAGCCGAGGTTTCTTTGAGCGTGAGCTGTATGGAGCCGTCTGAATTCCAGACCCTGCCCAAAATCATGAAGGTCTTGGCGCTCCAACCGTAGCGCGACAGGGTGATCGATACCGTATCGAACAGCTCGAGCGGGTAGGCCGTCATCTTGAATGGTATGTCCACCATTACAGGATCGCGCGCGTCGCGCATCATGATGCCAGCAATGTGCAGCGCTTGTGGTGCGTAGCCGATGGCTGGGAAGGTCAAGTCCTGCACCAGCTCGACGCCGTCACGCGTCACCAGGGATGGTGACGTCAGCGGTGTGAGTGAGACTTGTTTGTAACTCTGTGCCTGGTCCCAGATCGAGACTTTGACGGTATTGAACTTCTGCGCACGTTCTTTGTGGACACTGATCCCGATCGGGCTTTGCGACTCACCGGCGCCGGTGCGCTTGACCACAGCCAGATCGGCGTCGCCCAGGCTCATGACTGGCGCCACATACACTCCGGATTTCAGATACAACTCGCCACCGGCAAAGGCCCATGACCCGCCCATTGCCTGGCTCAGGTCATCAAACAGACTCTTGGCTGGCGTTCCGAAAGGCGCGACCAGCGAACCCTTGTAGAGCGCCTGCGCCGCCTGCGCAACGCCACCCACGGTGTAGGTGGTGCTGAGGTCGCAGGAATTCGCAGAGGCGATGAAGCGAACGTCCTCTGTGCTGGTGACGGTAGCTTTGCCGAATTTGGCGTGCTGGTAGACGTGGCGCATCATGAGCGCAGGGTTTTCGCTCCAAGCGGTGGTGCCGGTGCGCGGGTCGTAGAGCTTGGCGCCGCGGATCACTGCGGTGACGTTCGGCAGGCCGGTGGGGAATGCTGTTTCGTTGTAGGTGAACTTGCAAACCAGATAGGCCACACCCTGCACCACGTTTTCTGAGGCCCAATCGCTCGGGAATGCGGCAAGCAGATCGGCGTCCACCGTCTGGCCGGCTGCGCCCAGGTGCTTTGTGATCTTGACGTTTGAATTGGTGTTGGTGTAGGCGTAGCTGTATTGGCCACTTGGCACTCCGCCATATTTACCGCCTGTCAGTATTTGACTTGCGGTGTTGGCGATCATGTTCGGATCGGTCGGGTAACCCGTACAGACGCCGGTCAGCGTGCTGGTGGTGGCATACGGCGCATCGGTGACGTATCCGCTGCCGTCAAGCGTCACCAGGACATCGTTGAGGTAAATCTGCTCGATGGCATCAATCTCATGGCCGGCCAATGCAATGGCCAGGTAGAGGTCTTTTTGATTCTCGGCGGTGCTGCCCTTGTAAAAGATAGTTCCAGCTTTGCGCGCGCGGCCGAGCACCAGGTCACGCGGTGCGGTGGCGCTTGTGATGGTGACAAGGCGGTCTACCTGGCTGGCATTGAATTGATTGCGGGCCTCTTCCTTGGCTTGCTTTGCCTTGCTGCTCGAGTAGGCAAGACCGCCGGCCAAAATGGCTGCGGTGGCCACCTCAGACGCATACATGATCATGTACGCGCCAACGGTCCCACCAACCTCCGCGCCGATCCAGGCGATTACGGCAACAAGGGCTTCTGGCATTACGCAACCCTCCAGCAGACCGAGTCCCGATCGAGCGCAAGGCTCACCAGGCCGGCTGCAGACGGAGCAAACACCGTGCTGCCATTGCAGATTGAGAGCATGTCGCGTTTTCCGGATTTCGATAACACCACATCACCAGCAGCGGCTTGCGAGGCGGGGGTAGGCTGGCCCAGCGCTGCCGTGGCAATACCAATGAGGCCGCCATGCCGCTGCAGCGCTCTGAGGGCTTGTTTTTCAGTCCGGTGCGCGCGCAGGCCCGCCGGCGCCGGGTCGCAGCCGGTGATCGCCATGACGGCGTCGGCCGCAAAGATTGCGCAGTCGTTGCTGCCCCATGCGAAAGGACGAGCTCGGCGTTCGGCAATGAACGCCTCAAATCTGATCTGCCAGTCTTGTGTGCGTTTCATTGGTAGAAAAAGGCCTTTGCAGGCCAGATGACAGGTTTATCGACTTGGTCGACCACATATTTAAAGGCGCCGTCAGTGCTGCTGACTACGCGCTGATCGGCGTCGGAGTAAGTCCAGGGATTGCCGCGCAGCAGATCGACAGCACGCGACTCTGCGGTGACTCGAATCGTTGCCTGGTTGCCGTCTTCGCCGATGGCCATGGTGTCGAGCGTCCCAAGCCACTCGATCGGCGCATCAAGCACCGTGTAGCCGCCGGTCTCGACGATCGCAGTGCGAATGGTGCATACAGCGCCTTGCACGACATCGGACTCATCCAGGGCCAGCGCAACGTGCGCAGCATCGCCGAACAACTCCAGCGTCAGGCCTTGAATCTCACCCGGCTTGTCCGTTACTGCTGAAATAGTTCCCAAGCCATAGGCGCCCTTGTAGGTAACTCCGCCAAAGTCCAAATCCCAGGTGGACAGGTTTAGCGCAATCACACCGGTGCTGAAATTGAGGTGGACAAGCTGCACGATGGCGAGCGAAGCCGACGCCAGCGCTATGCTGACGGGCGATGAGTACGTTTTCATATTGCCTCGCCAAAGTCAAAGGTCACCGGTTGCGTATTGCCAGGCACATATTCGACGTCACTGGTTGCAAGCATCCGAAAGTTGGCGGTGGGCTTGCTCCAGGTAACTACAGCGCTGGCGCCTTGAGCGATCCGCAGCCGGTTGGTGATCGGCACCGTGATAACGCCACCCGATGCCGTGCAGTCACTCGCCACCATCAAGAGCAGGCCGCCGACGCCCAGCATGTCGCCGGCCAACAAGGTGCCGGTGCTCGGCAAAACACCAGTTAGCACAATGCTTGACGCACCCTGTGAGGCAAAAGTGGACAGGGTCATGCTGCCACGGGCCGTGCCGCGCGGCACTGATCGGGCAAAGTGGTACAGCGCCACAGTATTTGTCTGGCCGCGCATCGAGCCAATGAATGCCTCGATCCAGGCTGCGTCTGCGCTGAGCTTCGAAGAAAATGCGAGCGAGCATTTCCAACGGTCATTGAGCAGGTCGATCGCTTGCTCAGAACCGCCAAACGGGGATGCGGCAACACGCTGATTCGTGGTCTGCGTGAATACGCATGTTGTCGGAACGAACAGCGTTGGAAGAGTGACGGCGCTCATGCCATTGCCCCGCCATATCTTTGATTGCGCGAGATTTGCGCAATGATGTTGTTCGCAGTCGCGCGCATGCCTCTGACGACATCCGACTTGCTGGCAATATCGCCCACAGACGCTGTGATGTTGATGTTGATAGTTTGGCCATTGCCGCCGAGTTGGCTGTTCGGGATGATCGTGCCAGCCGTTTTTGGCACGAACAGCTCAGGGCCGGATTCGCCAACGATGGAGACCTCGCCAACAGGTGGATCTCCGCCACCGGCAAAACCCAGGAGTGATGCGCCTGCAGATAGCATGCCACTGAGCCCGCCGGATTTGAATCCTTCGGTCAGCGGCTTCATGATTGATTGCTGAATGGTCATGCGGATCATGTCGGCAATGATTGAATTGGCCAGGCTGGAAAAATCGAGTTTCCCGGTTTGCACGAAGTTGACCAGGGCATCTTCCATTCCCTGGAACGCGCCGGTCATGGCCTTGTTGGTTTGGTCGGCAACGTTGGTAACTTTCTTCATGTACTCTTCCAGGGCGGTATTGGCACCAACTTCCCATGAGGCATTGAGCTCGTTTTGTTTTTTGATGTCGGCATCGATGGCGTCCGCAACATTGGTCTTCATGACCTCGGCCAACCTCATCAGCTCCAGGCGCTGCTCGGTTGTTGCGTCGGTGCTGAGCTGTTCGACCATTGCGTCAACCTTGCGCAGCTCAGTGGCTTTCCTGCGGGCGTCTGAGTTCATGCCAAGCATGGCGGTTTCGCGGATGATCCCGCCCGCCTGGTCATTGCCCGCCGTCACCAGTTGCAGCGACTTGGCCCGTTGCGCCTCAGACTTGGCAACTTCATCGACATCGCGTTTAATTTTTTCCTGGCGAATCTCGATCTGCTCAAGGGATGCGATGTAGGGCTCAGCAGCCGCTGATACTGATTTTTGCGCAGCCTCCAGGCGCAGCATCTCGAAGCGCCCTTTTTCCTGCTGCTTCAGCTGGCGCTCAAGTTGGTCAATGAAACCTTGGCCTGGGTCTTTGACTGGTGGCTTTGGGTCTCTGTTGTTGTAGGCCAGGGTCTTTTTGACGATCGGGTTTCCAAATTCGTCAACTGGACCAGACCAGCCTTCATTCGAAACGTCGAACTTCGCTTTTAGCTTGGCGCTGAACATGGGTTTGTTCATGATGCGGTCGACATCATCTTCAAACGCCTTGCCTGCAGCTGAGGCTTGGGCGAACTCGCCCTTCATGTTGAGCACCACCAGAGTGGCAACATTGCCAAGGAACTTCCCAACAATATCTACAACCCGGGCGACGCCGTCGAACATATCGATCACCGACGCCACTTCAAGCGCTGCTGATTGCGCCCATTCCTTGATGCTGCCGTCCTGCGCCAGACCTTTGACAGATTTAAGTAGGCCGTCATTGCCATTCGCTGCTTCGAGCAAGGTTTGAACGAAGTCGTTCATCACCGGGATTGCAGCCATCACCACCGTCTTCATCATGGCCTGTTTGGTGGCGGACAGGCGTTTCAACCCCTTTTCGTAGTCATCGGCTGCCAGGGCTTGGGCATCGGTGACTTTGACCTCCTGGTCACCGAGCTCGTACATTTCCTTCATCATTGGCAGCAACTGAGCGCCGGACTTGCCAAACGCATCAATCGCCAGCGCGGTCTTGCCGGCGCCGTCTTTGAAATCCCCGAGCTTCGCGGCCATTTCCTTCATGACCGCGGCCGGGTCTTTCAGGTTGCCGGCGGCATCCCGCGCATCGATTCCAAGCGCCTTCAGCGCGCGCCCGGCATTGCCGGTCATATCTTCTGAGCCCGCCATGCCTTTGGCGAGTTTGACCAAGCCCTCGGTCACTGTTTCCATGCTGGTGCCGGAGAGTTTTGAGGCGG
>SERZ01000924.1_pt1 | contig 18306 bp, 19 predicted proteins | sample 3171461 | NCBI WGS metagenome assembly SERZ01 (sample SAMN06051861, study PRJNA518727) | freshwater metagenome | biome: subpolar coniferous forest; feature: holomictic lake; material: water; isolation source: holomictic Lake 227, 6 m depth | place: Canada: near Kenora, Ontario | collected... | reverse complement strand
CCCTGGGAACTGTACGGCAAACCATGTCGGATTGGGCGACTGTGCGGGAACCAACGAGAGGATGTTTTCCGCCATTCCCTGATTGGTTGATGTTCTTGATCTGTCCGCTTATGGCATAAATCGGAACCGTTCGTTAGTTCGGGCCAAATAGACGACATGACCGGTTCCTGCCCGCCGCACCAGCCTTGGCAGGCAGTTCTGCATTCGCAGTCCCTCAGCAATCAACGCCTCGGGGGTCGTCAATGGCGTCAGTAGCTCGGACTGTGGCAGAGACGGTTGGCGAACGAAAGGCTTCCATTGGGGCTGTGTGCAGTCGAAGTAACAGTCCCAGAATGAGCCGACACCGTCAATCCGACCGGCTGCCGCGAGCATGTCAATCTGCTCCTCCTTGGCGGCCTTATTAAAGATTGCTGCAAGCAGATTCCATCGTTCCTCGGATACATCAAGTTTACATAGAACATTCAAAACACGAGGAAGGACTAGGAAATCTGGCACCAATGGGAGCTGCCTGACTAAACAGGAGCTAATGCTTTCGACATGGCTCAGTGCTTTTACCACGGCTTGCTGCTCACAGCATTCCAGCAATAGCTGCCAATCCAGCTGATAAAAGTTTAGCCAGTCTGTTTTTGTAATGATGTTCAGAGTGGCTTGACTTACTCTTCGGCGTGACACTTGTGACAATAATAACGTTCGCTTTGCGGTAGCCGTCTTTGAAATAAGCTTTGGGCGCTCACTTAAGTCCATTTCACCCGAAAAAGCTATCAAAAGCACGGCTGCTGCATAAGGACGGAAGCCAGGGTCATTTACTTTATTCCAGCCTTCGGCAAACAGAGGCTCGCAAAGTGCTTCGGGGACCAGAAGGGATAGAACATGGTTTGAGCTGAGCAGTTCTGCATCGCCGTCAACTTGACATCCTTCTCTCATCTTCAGTCCCTCTTAACCGGCCCGATGTACTTAGCTAGGCGCATTGCAAGGCGACTGAGCAGCTACCACTGTGATCCGACCGCCATCGGAATTCAAGAGCCTCGCCCCCTCATAGAGAATATTGCTGACTGAAGTGACCGTGCCCATCCTGATGAAGCATGCACTCTATATGTACATATTGATTTGGGTCAGCATGTCGCACTCCTAGCATCGACTGACGGCTCTCCAAAATAATGGAGCCACTGCAACAATGTTTTATCGACAGGTACAAGGTTGCATGCTAACGTGTGCTTGTTATTTGGCCATACCAATTTGCATGACGCTTTCCTCATATAGAACGGAGAGATTAGCATGATTTCTCAGCTTATTAATGCGGCACGAGAGGGCGACCTGGAAGAGGTCATGCGCCTAGTTTGTCTAGGTTCGGATTTGAATGCTAAGAGAATCGAGTGTGGCAACACTCCATTACACATAGCGACCCGATTTCGATATCCCGCCATTATTGAGTTTCTCGTTGCCAATGGGGCTGATGTTAATGCAGTGAACTTGGAAGGCAACACAGTAATAATTTGGGCGGCCAGAAATAATAATCTCGACATCGTCAAGCTACTTATCAGCAAGGGTGCCGATGTGAAAGAAACCAGCTTGTTGGGTAGGACGGCTTTACATTGGGCAGCCCATAATGGTAATGCTGCCATTCTTGAGCTTTTGCTCGATAATGGAGCAGTCGTTAATGCAGTCAACAATCAAGGCGACACTCCATTACATCTGGCGGCAGAACGCGGTCACCCCGCAATTGTTGAGTATCTAGTCAGCAACGGTGCGGATGTGAGCATAAGTAACGAGAAGGGCGACACAGCATTACATTATGCGGCATATAACCGTCAGGCCACCATTGGTGAGTATCTAGTCGGCAAAGGCGCAAATGTAAATGCAGTCAACGAGAAAGGAAACACGCCACTACATTTAGCGGCACAACGCTGTAAAGCTGCCTTTGTTGAGTTTTTAGTCAGCAAGGGAGCTGATGTGAACGCACGCAACAAAATTAGTGAAACGCCACTTCATATGGCTGATAAGTCCCCATTTTTAGATATTGCAACTATACTGCTCAGGCATGGTTCTGACGCAACTGCCGTTAACAAGTTTCGCATGCCTGCAATATGTTATCTCGCAGATAGTTTTCATGCCACATAGATTTGCAGCCAATTAGCTGTAGCGTAATAACGCTACTTTGATTGTCATCGTCACTATGTTCTGGTCACGCTGGTATCTTTGAGCATGAATCTTCGCATGCGAAGATTCATTTCGAAACGGTGTTAGAGGACGATACATTAATTATTTTCAGCGCCATCTTAACTTGGTTTATCTGCCACTTGAGTGACCGATTGAGTCTGGCATCAGGATGCGAGGGAACGGCCATTCCGGCTTGCCTGCCGGCTCTGAAAGCGGCAGCATCGCCCAGCGAGGTCCCCTCCCCTGCCAGGGATTCTAGATGCCGTTTTTAGATCCTGAAGATTTCCTGCCGACGGGCCTGGATATCAGGTCGCTGCTTATCAGACGGCCGTCAGCGACCTTCTTTATGCGGGCCAAGGGCGACGAGCTGCTGGCTGAGGGCATTCGGGACGGCGACCTCCTGGTGGTCGACCGCAGTGTCACTCCTGTGGTCGGCGATATTGCCGTGGTCGCAGAGGATGGGCAGCTGGCCATCCGGAAAATCAGCGACAATACCCTTACGAGGCCAAATCTTGAGGTCTGGGGAACCGTCGCCCACTCAATAACGAGCCACTGCAAACGATGAAGCCCGTATTTGCCCTGGCGGATGTCAACAATATGTTCGTCAGTTGTGAGCGGGTATTCAACCCGCTGCTTGAGAAATATCCTGTGGTCATTTTGTCGGCAAACGACGGTTGTGCTATAGCGCGGTCACAGGAAGTCAAGGACTTGGGGGTCAAAATGGGCGACCCTTACTTCAAGATTCAGTCCCTTTGCGAGAAAAATGCTGTCGTCGTCATGTCGAGTAATTTCTCCCTCTACTGCGACATGTCGATGAGATTTATGCATGCTCTGGCTGAGAATGCGCCCGCAGTTGAGCAATATAGCATCGACGAGATGTTTATCGATTTCACGGGGCTGCCAGGCGATTGGGGAGATTGGTGTCGAACACTAAGAAAAACAGTCAGGCAATGGACGGGGCTGCCAACCTCATTCGGCACAGGACCAACCAAAACCTTAGCCAAGCTCGCAAACCGGTTAGCCAAAAAATCAAAGACAGCTGATGGAGTTATCGATTTAGCTGGCCATCCCCGTTGGATTGAGCGCGCACTGGAAAAGACAGCGGTTCGAGATGTCTGGGGTATTGGCGCAGCTTCGGCTGAAAAGTTAATGGCTATTGGAATCCACGATGCCTTAGCATTGACTAAGCTTGATGATGCAAAAGCCAGGCGCATGTTTGGCATCGGTGGTTTGAAGACGATACACGAGCTGCGTGGTATTTCATGCCATACTCTTGAAACAATCCCTGAAGATAGAAGAAGTTGTATGGTCTCCAGGTCGTTTGGTGATCCGACAAATGACTTAAATAACATCAGGGATGCTGTAACTCTTTTCGCTAATCGGGCAGCTGAAAAGCTTCGCTCTGAGCGCTTGGTTGCAGGTCACTTGACTGTCTTCGCTGACACCAATCGCTTTCGTAAGGACCAACCTCAGCGTCATTTATCGGCGTCAGGTGCACTATTTCCAGCAACTTCTGATGGTCTAAAGATTGTCAAGGCAGCCGTACGACTGCTGGAATCTGTCTGGGAGGAAGGCCCTTGGCAGTATGGCAAAGCTGGTGTGATGATGGCTGATATCGTCAGTGCCGATGCCGCCCCCAGCGACCTGTTTGCGGCTGCGGAGAAGCCATCGGCGCTGATGGCCGCAATGGACAGACTGAACCAACGGTATGGGCGCGAAACGGTCTCGCTGGGCCTACATGAGAGGGAGGCGACCTGGCGGTCACGAGCTGAGCGTCTCTCACCCGATTATACCGGTCGGTGGTCTGACATTCCAGTCGCTGTAGCCAGGGCAGACTGACACCTGTTGGGCAGCGGAGAAGCTGCTCTCCTTCGTGCTTGACCTTCCGCCCTTATGGCGCGCAGGGCTTCGGAAAACCCCTGCCCCTCTTTCATCAACCGTTCCACACGCTGCCGCTCATTTATTTCAAGGCATGATAGCTTCAGTACTTCTTTCTGTGTAAGTGATGCCATAGTCACCCCCCTATAATCAAAATGACAACTCTGAAGACATAGCTTTGATCAGTTTGCATCGTCTTGCAAACAATATATATCAGCGCAAAATACTCAATAATCTAGCAAGACCATTTTGATGCAATCTCCAAAATAGTCAGCCTTACATATTAGAAAATGTTCGCATGCGAACATTTTGCTCGATTAGAATAGCTACGCTTTAGAAAAGGCATTTAAATCTATTTCAATTTTGTTCAAACAATGACTATGATTAAGTTGTCTAGCAAGCATACAAAAGACAACAATCTATCAAGCATTTACGTTTTGGGCGAAACATTTATAGAAGGGCTACTGCCATGGACGGCCAGACGATGAGGATGATAAGAGGAAATCGAACTGGGGATGAGTTTTCTAAAGCGATTAATGAGGCTTTGGGTAAACGTACTGACCGGCATAAAATCAGCAAATGGGAGACAGGGACCGATGAGATTCCTGCTGATGTGGATGGGTTGCTGCGTCTGTGGGACTTGGATTACAAGCCGACCGGTAAATGCACCGTGATTGCAGTATCCCTGCAGAAAGGCGGCACGCTAAAAACCACGACAGCTGTCGGGTTGTCGTTTGTTCTGGCTTCGGCGGGCGCTAGAGTACTTCTTGTAGATGCTGACTCTCAGGGGAACGCCACGACCCATGTTGGGTACAACGAAGATGTGATTGATGACCTCTCGAACCAGGGACGAACCTTGTATAATGCCTTGTCAGGCGAACTGCCCGTTGAGGATATTATCTTAGAAACCAGCGTTGAAGGTCTTGATTTGGCCCCCTCCTCGATACATTTGGCCCTATGTGAAATCGAGCGGAATGATGGCAGTGACGTTTCCAAGTTATTGTTGAGGTCTCTTCTGGACAAAATCAGAGACCGCTATGACTTTATTTTAATTGATACCTCACCTAGCTTGGGCTTGCTGACTCTTAATGGCCTGGTTGCAGCGGATAAGGTTTTAGTGCCGGTGCAGGTCGAACGGTTTGCCATAACCGGATTACGGCATCTCCGAAACACGATTGGCTCGGTCCAGTCAAATCTCAACCCTGAGCTTAGCATCCTAGGCATATTACCCACCTTATATTCGGCAAGGCAGGTTCAGGATAGAGAGAGCCTCGCTGACTTGCAAAGTCTTGCGGGTGAGATGGTAGTTTACGAACCTATTCCTCGGTCTTCCTTTTTCGCCCGCGCTTCGGCAGCTCTTTCCATTCCACATCAAGTTAGCCCTGGTGCTGCTGGACTGACTTCACTCATTCAGATTGCTGAAAATTTAGGAGTAACACATGGCAAGTGCTAAATTAGAGCGCGCCACCTCTCCGCTGCTGCGGACCCCAGGCGCGTCAGTTTCCCCCATTCCCGTCATGCAGCGCTTTTGGAAACGTCAGAATCAACCCGATCCTCAGTCATCAGAGGCTGGGGAGGATAGAAAGCAAGACGACATTCTACAGGTCTACTCCTTAGCTGTTGATTGTATAGATGACAACCCATCTCAAGCACGGCAGGTGTTCGACAATGAAAGCTTGGCTGGACTAGCGTCAAGTATAGAAAGGAATGGGTTGCAGCAGCCGATTGTAGTCCGCAAGGCGGCTACTGATGGGCGATATATTCTAATCGCAGGGGAGCGCCGTCTCCGTGCTCATAAGCTACTGGGGCTGTCTAATATCGCGGCAATTGTAACAACTGCAGAAAATCATGAGGTCGTCTCGCTTATCGAGAATATTCAAAGAGATGATTTAAACATCGTTGAACTTGCCTTTGGACTAAAAGCCTTACAAGAGAGCATGTCACTGAAGCAGCATGAAGTCGCTGCTTCGGTCGGACTGAACGAGAATATCGTTGGCCGGACCCTAGCGGTGTTAGGGTTGTTCGACCTGGCACCTGAGTTATTAGGTGAGTACCAGACTGACCCGAGTTTTATTAGCAATTCCATGATGATGGAACTTTCGGCCATTTCTAATCCGGACACACTTCGTGCTTTGTGGGAGAGAGCCAAACTAGGAAAGTTGGCGCGCAGCGAGGTGAGGAATGCTGCGAAACGTGAGAAGCTTGAACGGGAGCGGGCGAATAAGCCGAAGGCCGAGCCAACACCTGCAGTCCTTGAACGCAGGCTAGTTAAAAAGGTTGAGCGCTCGCTTAAGACTCTTGAGCGTGAAGTGGAGACAATTGAAGTCGCTCGTGATGTACTAAATGATGACCAGCGACAGGGGTTGCGTACACTTAGAGGGAAGATTGACCAGATGCTAATCTAGTAGTCGAAGTTCTAATAAGGTACTAATGATAAGCTCTTTCGGACATAGCTGTCGGATATGAGCTTATCAATATACTCGTTTCGAACTCGGATGATTTGCAACCTCGGAAGCAATTTGACCTATATATAGCCTTATGGTTATTATTTAGTTCGCTTAGTGCGTGCGTTTGAGTTTTCTGAGCACATGCTTGCGAAGAGTGTTCACCCTAATTCCATGTTTCATTGCGATGCCTTGTATGGTGTCGTGCGTATTGCCAGTATAGACCAATTTAGCCGCAATTAGGGCTTCAGTGGAAACAACTCTCCTCGTATTATTACCTTTTCTTTCCATTGGCTTCCTCATGGTCTATTTACTTCCAAAGTCTACGTTCTGGTTTATACATGCTGTAAATTGCGCGCTTTGAATTGATGACCAGTTCTCGCACATTTTCAATATAAGTGCAATTAGATTATGGGACTATGTAATTTAAACCAACATTTGTATTGAAAGAGATGTGCCTTTATAAAATTCCTCGGCCTGCGTAAGTCTCGAAATTTTCGCTTCGCCGCACATACTTTTGTAATGTTTTGGCATCTTTGTGTCTGCTGATGTTTAATAGTTGCCAGATATTGCTTCCGCTGTCAGCAGCTGAGGTAAGAAAGCCTGAGCGCAAGGAATGGGCTGCATATTGCTCGGGGTCGATTCCTGCCCCTTTCAGGCGTGACTTTACAATCAACGCGACGGCATAGGAGCACAAGGAGTCATGGATGCGCCCTCCCCTTCCGATGGAGCGGAAAACTCGAGATTCCGGTTCAACCAGCTGGGCGGCTCGTAGCCAGCTTGAGATTGCCGAAATGGCGCATGTATCCTGGTTTTTTCCAGGGGGAATCATGAGTTGCTGGCCAGCCCCTACTTGGTCGCCCTTGCTGCGCCTGATGGTGACAATCAGACCCCGCTCTGTAATTTCCAGGTCTCGGATTTCCAGCGCGACAATTTCGGACCGGCGCATTGCTCCAGCATAACCAAGCAGAATCAATGCCCTGTCGCGCAAGCCGACCAGGGTGTCTGGGATGCAGGCAATCACCCTCTGAAGGTCAGACAGGTCATCTGTAGCCCTGGGCCTGGTGCTCATCAGCGGGCGCCTTGGCTTGGTTTCACGGCCAGGCAGCCGCCTGACGCCGCGCAGAAGCATCCTGATTTTTTCGTCGTCGGTCGGATCGGGACACGGAGGCTCATGCAACCGATGAGCCATGCGGACGCTGGCACACAAGATACCCAGACGAGATGGGCTGAGACCTCGGCGAGCTTGCTCACCCAGGAAGGACTCGAGCGTGCGAGAAGTGCATGGCAAAGAGTTGATACCCTTCCTGGAGCACCATTCTGAAAATATTGAGAATGCGCGGCGATAGGCGCTCTTGGTGCCGCTGGCCAATGCGCAAGCCTCGAACTCGGCGGCATCTTTCAGGCCCTCATGCAAGATTGCCAACTCATAATGTGGATGGTTTCTGGTCAGGGCCAAATCGTGAGTTTCCACAGAAAATTCCTTCGACAATAATTCTGCAATCAGTATAGTATCACGATAGTTATGGTATGCATATGGGCCGACTGATTCCAAATCCAGCACATTACATTTTTCTATCCAACGTAAGTAACGCGTACGATTGGTAACCAGAACTGCGGTAGGATGATACACTCCCGAAAAAAGCTCGATTATGCGACAGTCGAGTGACCGTGCAAAGACGCCACTTTTTGCAAAGCTCTTAACCAGACCGTTCTTATTTAGGTTTTAGCTTGAGGTTGAGGTTGATCGCAGTGCAAGCACATCGCAGCGCCTCCGGCTGCTTGCTACGTGGTGGGGTTAAATACACCAACGATCCGCAGCTATCACAGAGAAAGCAGCTTATCAGCTCCTTGAATGCCGATACGACCGGCTCAAAATCCGATTTTCCAAAGTTGGCCCATTCGTTGTAGTGCACGGCTTTATTGATTGCCCACTGCTCAACATTTGTAGCACCTGAGCAAGTCGACAGAGCCGCTTTTCTTTTCCCTGCATCATCTTTGGCGCTGGCATGTCCCCACGACTGTGCAGCGTCAGCCGCTTTACCGTACAAGGTCTTCATACGCGTCAGCACACTCGGCAGCAGGTCACCTAAGTCATAATTGTTGTCTGCTCGAAATGTCGGGGTTGCTCCCAACTGATCGGCCAACAGTCGAGAAGCGTATTCGAGGTGACGTCGCAATGATGCAGCCGCTGTTTCGACCTTGCCCTTGGCCAGCGCCGCAGCAATATCGTCCCAAATTTCCGCACTCGTCTCTACCATTGGGCCTGTGTCGATTGTCCAATTATCAAAAGCGACGGACGTTTTCGAACTGACGAGGCCAGCCGATTTCATTTGTTCGGCCCACAATCGGTCATGCGTAGTGATAATAAATTGCGTATCTGCAAACTTCGTCTTAAGAAGCTTGCAGAATTCGTAGCGATGTCCAGCATCCACTGACATCACTACATCGTCAAGTAATGCTAACGTGAAATCTTTTCCAAACAGGCGTTTCATCAGCGCGAGATAAAGGCATACGCCCATGCCGTCCTGATGGCCTTCACTATGATAGGCAGCGGGAGGGAATAGACCACGTTCATAGAAATTGACACTTAAGTCAAGCCGTCCTTGTGTCGGAGTTAGTTTGGCTGAAAAGCTACTCTCATCGTCGCCGTTAATTTCGCTGTAGTAGGAGCTAAAGTCCTTCTGAACCTCATCATAAAGGGCGTTTAGCCTCTCATCCATTACCTTGCAATATGTATTATAGACAACCGTTCCGGCTTTTGACGCATTATCTGCTAACTCATGTCGTTTTTTCACGGTTCGATAATCATCAAGGCGAACTTGTGCAGTTGTAAGAAAGGTCTGCGCATCGACAGTAGCAGTTTGGTCGGGTATTGCCTCAATCTTAATAGCTAGAACATTTAACCCACACGCAAGTTCTGGTGGGATTGCCAACCACCCTGTCAACAGCCGCTTTTTTATTCCCGCTAGCCCCTCTAGACTAACCAATTTAGGCTTTAGTGTTTCTAGGTCTACCTTCCAACCCCTAAGCAGTTTTGCAAAATTCGTTTCTGCGCACGCTTCTGCATGTCTTTCGATCATCGTTATCAAGTTGCTTATTTTGATGCTGATTTCCGCAATTGATGTTCCTGAATCGAGCAAGGATTTCTGGATTCCTTCAGCAGCTTCTGATTTCACCAACTTCTCGCGCAAGTGGTCGCGCAGATGCTCTTCGCCTTCCCACTTCGTATCACAAAGTGGGCATAAAGGCCCATCAACAAGCTCCAACCCCATTTCAATAAAAGTTCGGCGTTGCAAAGCCAGAAATAGCGCGGGGTCCGATTCCAATTGCTCAAAGTCTGTGATGATCGACGCCGCCTGTTCTTTTCCCAGGTTCGGCAAATTTGCCAGACCATCAACCATAGCCTTGACATCTCGCATCGCCGATTCTTTATTGAAGGCTGATCCCTTCCCTTTGTCCGTCAGCCCGATGTCCACCCTGGTATCCGCGTCGAGTTCCACGATATCTGCTAGACCCAATATCTTTCTGCGCTTATTGATGGCATCCAATAAATCGGCAACGCCTAACGTTGGCGTTTGCAGGTGCAGCCGTAATGCCTCTTTTGCGCTTGTAACGCCTGCCTCACTTGTCCGGCCCGCCTGTTGAAGCTTATTTTGCACCGTGTTCAAAGTGCTCCGTATCTGTCCAATCTCATCAAGCTTGAGCAGCGCTTGAATTTCCTCGGAACGCTTCGACGGTTCGACAAGAATGAACCGTAGTACATCACGTCGTGAAAGCGTGATTTCAGGGTGCTCGGCTATTTGTGCAAGTGCGGCCTTTATGTCCGCGTCTGCCGGTTCGATTTTCGGCTTTGTTGGCGCTGATACTTTTCGCGTGATCTTGGCCGATTTTCCAAGCGCCGGAATAAATACAACCAACTCGACATAGGCGGCGTCCGGAAATTTGGTTTTATCGACATGCGGTCCATGTTCCGGAATGGAAAGCCCTTTTGTACCGCTACCCGAGAGACGACTGATACGCCCAGTCAATCCAAATTCAATTGCATCGATAACGCCGCTCTTCCCTGATCCATTCGGCCCAGAAATAGCAAATTTCTCTCTATTAAATTTGATATCAAGCTTCCGTATGCCTCGCAGTTCTTCGATGTGAGCCGATTCAAGCTTTATCATTTAATATCTCCGCCGCACGACAGCGTTAACATTTTTATAACATCGTCTGCTCTAAGTTTCTTCCCGTCGCTTAATAAGCCCCTGAAGATATCTATCTTTTGGGCGTCAATGCATTTCGCTTCATCTAACTCTTTCAAGAAAGAAGTTACTATTTCCTGCTGCAATGTCGTCATGATTACACCATTAGATTGGGCTTAGACACAATCGCCTTTTATGTCTATGTTACATAGCAGCGCTAACTAAAACCTGAAGCCTCGACATCGTCCAACCCCTGACGTTGTAGCTGCGGGCTATCGCCGCCAGTGTCTCCGTTCCGCTGCCCCACCGCCGGATCGCCACGGCTTTCTGGTTTTCGGTCAGCTTGGGCTTACGCCCCAGCATCACGCCACGCGCTCGTCCGGCTGCGGAGCAACTCGCGCTCTAACTTCGCCAATCCGTCCAGAACCGTCAACATCAATCACCCGCACGGCGTGGTGGTGTCGGCCAAGCTGCAAAGCTGGCGTGGTCGGTCTTCGCATCGCTCATCACCTCGCGGAACGCTTACTCGGTTCCGGCGGCCGTAACGCGTCGAGCCACAGATCGACGCGTTGGCCATACACGGAGATTCGTGCATACCCGTAAACCTGACCCCATTTTGCACTGGAAAGTGGGCGTGATTTTAATGGTTTAGGCTTTGTGCATATTCATGAAATGTGCTCTCTTGAATCAATGTAACCAAACGGTATAAGAATCAGCCGGCTTAAGAAATTTTGGGCAGCGCCGAGACCAAACACTCCTCGCGTTGATTCCCGAAGAAATGGGAGCGTGGTATAAGACAATGAATACAAGTCCTAATAATCTTCGTGACTCCATACCGGTCGATGTATTCGCCACCACATTCTGTAATCTACGAGAAGATGTTATTGCAACAACTGTTCCGGAGTTTCTTGAGCGCCTGCCAAGTCAGGTTCCAGCCATATCACTATTTATTTGGGATGAGATGGTTCATCGTCGCATAACGAAAAGTCCAATGAAGATAGCCCCCATTATTAATAACGACTTTCATGGCATATACGATTTTATTAAAACCGAGCTTGGGCACGAGCCAATCAATGACGTTATTGCAACAAGATACTTCAATGAGTTCGATAATCATTCATCATTTGCAGATGTAACGCTGGCTCAGTGTTTCCCAGAGGATATACACATCGTCGATATCGAATTTTCTGACAACCGAAAGCCAATCAAAGCGACAAGAACCTCCAGGTTTCAGAGAACTTACAGGGGGCTTCATGTATTTGACCAATTTATTTGCCGACTAAAAGAAATTGCAAGAGCACGAGGTGTCAAGCGTATATCTTTAATAGTTTCTGCTCCAAAACTCTACAACGTATTCACGCGGCACGGTTTCTCGGTGAGCGTTACTGATCAGTCCATTAACGCTTTCAATAGAGCAAAGGTCGGGTACCCAATGATCCTTCATGTGAACTGAATTTAGTTCTACAAACTATATTTGATATTATGATTTTTGCACTACAGTCTATTTAGCATTTTCAGGCAAGCGGAAGTTGGACTCTGAGCGTAAGACGGTCAACGTACACACGTTTATAGCCCCGACCCTAACTTTTAAGAGAGAGTAGCCTGCAATGCAGCACTTCAGATTAAACCACTCAGACATTGGATCAGGAAAGATATTTCCAGGAGAGATAGAGGCGCGTGATTGGATTGGCTATCACGGAACTTCGTCTTATTATAGCGACTCAATTGAGCGCGACGGCTTTAGGGTTACCAAACCAATTACAGATCAAGCTATAGTATCCCTTTTACAAATAATGAAAAAATACGGTGTCGATAATACACACGTATCTGGCTTCAGGCAACTTGCATCAGTAAGCTTTTCTCCTATATCAGAACTTTGTTTAGCCTATTGTGCTCCAAATAAGCTTGGCGGCCAAGGTCTGAATCACATTATGGACGCTGTTAATGCCCTTTCGTCCCATCCGCTTACTGATGACGATCAAGCGGTATTATCTAGTATTGCTGCGTCAATTAGTGATATCAGAAGATGCATGCCAGTTATTTACGCCGTTTTTCTTAATGGGCTTAATGCAATTAAATTTAATATCCTCACAAAGGCAGTTCATGTAACAGAGGCCATATTACCGAATAGGATCATCGCCAAGCTCTGTATCGACTGCGAGATAGACTTCGCGACTATCAATATTCCCGAAAACCAACTACGGTGTTCACAGAAGTTTTACGCACCAACGGATAACTATCTAAAGCACATAAGGCCGTGATATTTGATATTAGAAACAGCGCGTTTGGAATAGTCATAGGGTTTGAGTCGTGTCGCATAATCGCCCAGTATGGAAATCCCCCAGCGGACTGCGTCCGTGCCCTATGACGATTTTCTGTTCGTGCGCCAGGAAAGCTGGCGTGATCCAGCCGGTAACAGTCCGGTCCAGATAAGAGGTAGCGCCCGCCAAGTAGCGTGTGTTGCGCGGTGGAAGGTAACGACCACGGCGAAGCGTCCACAGCATCTGTGTTAGGATGGTTGTTACTCTGACCCCTTGTCCTAAGATGTGGCCGGCTCTAACGTCTAGATTTGACATTTTGCAAATGCCCGCATGTTACCAGGTAACGGTCAGGCCAGGTAATTGGCCTCTATTATTTATCTAGTTTCAGGAATCAAATTTGCAGCGCATTATTGAATAACAAGCTTCGTATACAAATGGGAGGCAGCTGGATGAATTCGAATGCCATATTTTTTATTAAGAATGCTGGCGAATAGCTGCCATAGACCACCTCGATCAGGAATGACTTTTCGCTGAAACGACAACAGTTTCAACCAATTCACACCAGTCACTTGGAGGGCGGCCAGATTCTAACATTGACCTAAAGATGACATACGGATCTGTTTTGGCCCCTTCCTTCCGTAAGGTGTTCTCGTCATTAATCCAACAGTATATGATTGCTTTTGAAGTGCTGTCGTAGCGATAAAATAGCCGAAATCGACTTTTTAGAAATTTCGCCCGAAACCAATTTTTGTGGCCAGACCCCAATGCTTTGCCCAGGCGAAAATCCTTGTTGCCTGGGTCGGCAGGAATCTCATCCAGAATTAACTTATTGATACGAGCCAGCAGCTTTGCCTTCGGATGGCTGGCGTAGTCGTTTGGGCTGGCAGCCGCAAGGCGCTCCACCTCGCCGACCAGGCCGTCGTAAACGACCTTGAAGGCTGGATACATGTAGAGCCGCCATCCGTTCCGGCTGGCAAAGGGCGAGGTCGGCATGGAGCTCGGCTCACCGCTACAGAGAGATGTCGTCGGGGATTTCGTCGTCATCCGAGACGACGACGTCTCGAGTCAGCTCGACGCCACGAGCGACCTGCGACGCCGACAGAGGCTGAATGCGCTCGGGATGGCTGATGACATCGCTCTCCAGAAACGCCAGAAACGCGCCAACCAGAGGGTCATCGTGCTCCCCCAGTTCCTCCCCTTGCTCATCGTCGAGGACGTGCACCAGCAGCATGCCGCGACCGATGACGTGGGCCTCGACGTTTACCCGCTGGCGAAATTCCGGATGTTGCCTAAACAGCCCCTTTTCGAGCCTGATGGCCTCCGAGGACCCCGTCGTCGTGACTGACCCCTTGTATGCGTGCATCGTGCCCTCCCTGCCCTCGTCGTATAAATATACGTATGTCTGGGCGGCCGTCAAGGAGGCTGGTGAGCCACGGGTATGGCCGCTTGCCGATGGCATGGACGGGTGATGCGGATATCTGGCCTCGGTAACGATTCCTTCCACGAGTTCACACACGGACCCTTCCCAAGAATTTGGCCGCTCCAGATAAATAAGGAAGCAATTGGCTCATAAAACATTTTTTTGTGAAAAACAACGTTACCTGGTAACGTTTGCTACATCATTTGTAGTCAAGTCTTACATATTTCATTTATATGGATTATGCTTATACAAGACTATGCATCTTCGTGTTAGATTGACGCAGAGTTTTAAGGAGAAGCTTATGCCACGACGCAAAGCATCATATTATGAAGTCTCCATTAGGAATGGTTGTTTCCTTTGCGATATCTATAATGCCAAAGTAAGGCGAGATGCCATTCGTCAAGCTCGCTCTGTCTCTGACAGCTATGCCTCAGGTATTCCAGAACGAGATTTAATTGCAGAACCAGTTTTCGAATCTGAGTAATCAAATGGGCACAGCGTCAGATGGCTACAGTCCAAGGACATGTCACGTTCATAACGTTATCACAGTGCGCAGGGTAGATAAGAATCGAAAAAAACGTTATTTTGTCAGATTCAATTTGACAACAAGACGTTCTCGGGTATCCTGTGGCTTCATATAATTTGGAGGTCGTGGTTATGAATAAAAAGCGGAATCAGTTATTCAACGCAGTCGTCAGGGGCAATAAATACGAATTTCGGTTTGATGGCGCTACACAGTCTGTCTATCAGATTAAACGCGTTGATTTGCCGCGCGATGAGATTCTTCGCATTGAGAGCTACATTTTTCCAGTGAATGCAACGAAGCAAGAGATGGCTGATATCTATGAGAGGGAGTTAGAGCGCCGTGAGTTGGTTCGCAAACATGGAATAAATTACGCTTTTTAATACTTGTGTTCACTTGTTTTTATATAAGACACGTCAGCCACTTTGCCATCGATAAGGTAGGGTGGCTGGATACCAGGGTTTTGAAGACTTGCCATTCTTTTGACGGCTGCGTCGAGTAGCGCCAGGGCGGCAACTAGGTCATTGTCACCAACGCCAGCCCGCGACAGACGCTCAATTTCCTCGGTTTTGGGTTTCCACCACCTCTTCCCCCACGGCCAAGCCTCAGGACTGCCGACGAGGTAGCAACGAGCGGCATCAAGCATCGAGCCGTCATCGTGTTCGTCGTCGTGGTCAGTCGAGTAGCCCTCGGCCTCGATCTGCCGCGTGTGCTCCTATAGGATGGCCGCGAGAGCGGCATTGACGACGAGAACATTCGGTGTGGCGACGGTCGTGCCGTTTTAGGGATTGGCTGACTGGCAAGCTTGGAGCTGCTCGCCGACATGCTGTCGCATTGGGTAGCGGGCTACATGTTTGGCTGATTGACCGAATGGCCGGATTCAGTTGGATCAGAAAATAAATCGGCCACGAATACGTTACCTGGTAACGCTACAATGAGCAGTTCCTGATGTCATTTCCCTGGACGCCAAGGAGCTGCCATTATGGTCAATCATAGTTAATGACATCAATTTGATACACTTGAATCACAACACAGCGTCGAGCGCCGGAAATCTCGTCAAAAAGCGACAAGCCCCAGTAGTCTATCACAATTCAGAGAAACCCGAGCAAAACGCCATCAGAAGCTATTTTTCCAAATTCAAGTGATTATCAACCCCATTTTGCACCAGTATGGTTGGATTCTAATCAATATCTAGGAACCATAGTCTATATACTGTATGCCCTATGTGATGCATTTTCCAATATTAGTATCGTGGGATGGCAATGGCTCCAGGTAAACGCATAGAGCCATCATTTAACATGAATTCCATAATATCACTTAGCTGCGGCATCCTCCGCCACGACCCATCACTTCATATCAAATGAATGACAGTATTCGGGCTTCGTTTAAGACCATCTATCTATGGCTCTTGATTCCTATGCCAATATGAAAACCACATTCCAATTATTCCTGAGCAACAGCCAACCAGGATTTGCGCCTTCTCTGGGTATTGAACTGCCGCACATTCGAATATTGCCCCGATGAATATTATTCCTATAATTGCGTATCCAAAGAATACATCTACCAGACCATATCTTGGCCTGACTCTCGATGCCGCGAGCCGGTCATCGCAGCAATCATTGAGAGGCTTAGTATTAGAACAAGACTTGTCCCCACCTAAAGTATCATTAGGGACTTCTGATTCCTTGGATGGCGCCATGTTGCACCCCTATTTAAATAAGTTTGGACTATATTAACGTGCTGCATTATAAATGCGACATGCCAGTAATTAGTACATAATTTTGATGTTTTGTCAAATAGTTTGTAAGCCGCAATCACTTGCGGAAACTGTTATTCTGAATTAAGGTGCTTCACGACCCGATTTAATCAATGTTGGCTCGCGTTCTAATGAACATCTTGTAACCATAAGTCTATATACTGTATGTCCTTTGTGATGCCGGTTTTAATATGGGTATCTGGAAATCATAATGGCTCCAATAATCCTTGGAGCCATCATTTCGAAATTCATTTGTGATGATGGCGTCACTTTTCAACCGTTCTCGCTGCCACCAGTCAGATCACAAACAGATTTACTGACTTAGTAACCTCAATGCGCCACTCTTGTCCTCATAAAGATGGCAGAGTCGTTTCCTGTCCAGCAACTCTCTCAAAGAACGCGACAACGTCAGCATGGCCCTCAGTAGTTGCTAAGTGCAATGCTGTGTCGCCATACTTGTTTACCGCGTTTATCTCTGCACCATTATCGACTAAAAGTTCGATAATGGTGGCATGACCGTTGCCTGCCGCCAAATGTAATGGTATGTAAGCTTTCTTATTGCTAGCGTTCACATCAGCATCTTGGCTGATTAGAAGTTCAACAATGGCTACATGACCATTGCTGGCCGCCCAGTGAAGTGGGGTGTTGCCAAAATTATTTATGGCGTTCACATCGGAACCCTGGCTGACCAGGAAATCGACAATGGCGGAATGGCCGTATTCAGCTGCTAGATGTAATGGGGTAATGTCATTCTTGTTGCGTGCGTTCACATTGGCACCCTGGGAGACAAGAAATCTAACAATTGAGGAATGACCATATAGGGCAGCCCAATGTAATGCAGTGTCCCCATTGTCGTTTCGTGAGTCGACATTCGTACTATTGGTGACGAGACGCGTGACCTTATCAAGGTCACCACTTTGGGCCGCCTCGATTAATAGATTAGACATACAGCCTCCTGATAAATAGTTATGCAAATTTCAGATGATAATACTATATTATGAGTCAATGCAAATGACGACATTGAGTATTAATACATTGACTTGCGGAAACTCCCCTTTCCGCAAGTGATTTCCATGTTGCTTTCTGTGGTCATTTGCAACATTTTATTATATTGTTATTTCATTGTTCGGTCCTTTTCCGAAATGTAATTAATCAGGAGGCAGGGTATGTCCATTAAACTAATCGAGGCTGCTACAAAAGGTAACCTGCAAGAAGTTGAGTCACTTGTCAGCACTGGAGCCGACGTTAACTATCGTAATGAGTATGACAGTACTGCATTACATTTTGCTTCTGGTGAGGGACGCTTCGCCGTAGTCGAACATCTGATCAGTCATGGCGCAAATGTAAACGCAGCAAATAAAGGTGGCAGCACACCACTTCACTGGGCATGCGATAGTGATTTTGCAGACGTTGTTCAATACTTAGTTTCCAAAGGGGCTGATATGAATGCGGCCAACAAAGGAGGAGGTACTCCATTAGGCTGGGCACAGAGACGTGGTTGCCCCGCCGTCGTTGGCATTCTGGAATCAGCTGCCCAACGCCTGTCGCCAGGTAATGTTTCAGACCGTCGCTCAGCCATCTTATCCCTAATCAGTGAGAACGACTCTCTGAGGACCCGTCTAGGCATCAAGTCTGGCCTAGAGGTTAAACAAGATTTTGACCTCAACCGGCTTGTTG
>SERZ01000920.1_pt1 | contig 18367 bp, 2 predicted proteins | sample 3171461 | NCBI WGS metagenome assembly SERZ01 (sample SAMN06051861, study PRJNA518727) | freshwater metagenome | biome: subpolar coniferous forest; feature: holomictic lake; material: water; isolation source: holomictic Lake 227, 6 m depth | place: Canada: near Kenora, Ontario | collected 2013-06-25... | reverse complement strand
ATTTAAAGAAACTCTGCCAAAAGATACGACCAAAAGATACGACCAAAAGATACGACTGGCTTGTCTATCCTGTCTATTCTATTCATCCATGTTAATTTATTGATTCTATTATGATGAGTATTTCAAACAATTCACCTGAAATAAACGAATTCCTCATTGCCTGTGCAAATTCGGGCATGTTTCCCATGTCCTCATTTTCCCTGCAGGCCAGGATATCTTCTGGCGAAAAATTGTCCTTCGCATCGGTTTTGCAAAACTGTTTCGAAAAAAGGTCATACCGGATCCGGCATGCCGTTATAGCAGATATCCCTGAGCTGATTGAACTTGAGGCCGCTTGCTGGCCCGGGCCGCTGAGGGCTCCGGCGGAGGAGTTGAGTGCGCGTATCGACAGATTTCCTTCCGGTCAATGTGTTATGGACATGGGAGGCCGGGTGGTCGGAGCGATCTATTCGCAGAGAATCGCTGCTACCGAAATGCTCAAGACCGCCGTAGTCAGAAATGTTTCCTCTTTGCACCAGGAAGACGGACCCATCGTTCAACTGCTGGCGGTCACCATCCTTCCCGATGTGCAGAATCTTGGGCTTGGCGACCAGTTGCTTGAATTCATGCTTCAATACTGTTCGGCCCAGATGGGCATAGAACGCATTGTGGCTGTCAGTCTGTGCAAGCAATACCATCTCCACCATTTGGTTCCAATGGAAGAGTACATCCATAGTCGGGATGAAGACGGGCATCTCAGAGATCCGATACTCCGTTTCCATGAGGGGCATGGAGGCTGCATCACAGGGCTTTGTCCGGGATATCGTCCCCTTGATATAGACAACAGGGGCAACGGTGTCCTTGTTGAATACGACATCAAGAATCGGCTGACAGAAAATGGCCTTGCAAAAGAGCATGGACTGGACAAACATGAAGGCCAGGTGGAGCAGGTTCTTCCCCTGGTCGAAGAATGTGTGCGCCGGGTCATGAGAGAGGCAGTCTCCTGGTCATTTTCGCTCTCACGTCCTTTGATGGAAATGGGGCTTGATTCCCTGAAGCTGATGGAATTAAGGTTGCTTCTTGGCAAGAGGCTGGGTCGGGAACTCGATTCCGCGTTTTTCTTCCGTTACAGCACTCCGGAGAAGATAGCCAGATTCTTCGAAGACGGTCAGCCATCATCCCCGGTAGCGACAAAAACAGATGTAGCGGCAAGCCCCAGCGCCTGTCTGGAGTCATCTGTCATCCGCCGTCCGTCAGTGAGTTCCGACCATGTATTCCCGGAAAATGCGGTAGCTATTATCGGCATGGCATGCAGGTTTCCAGGGGGATGTGAAAATACGGATCATTTTTGGAAGCTCCTTCGTAGCGGAACCTGCGCCATCACCGAAATCCCCAGGGATCGCTGGGATATAGACCAGTATTATGATCCTGATCAGAAAAAACCGGGTGGTATTATTTCGCGGCATGGCGGATTCATTCATGACGTTGATCAGTTCGATGCCCATTTTTTCAACATTTCCCATAGAGAGGCCGCTGCGATGGATCCGCAGCAGCGGCTTTTGCTTACACTTGCATGGGAGGCGCTTGAGCGCGCAGGGATGAATCCTGCCGCCCTTGCCGGAACCCGTACCGGGGTATTCGTCGGCATCTTTTCCCATGACTATGAAATCATCCAGATCAGGAACAACGACCGGGATACCAGAATATCTTTTGACGATATGTACTTCGCCACGGGAAATTCCGCTTCGGTAGCCGCTGGACGGCTGGCGTATTGCTTCGGTTTTGAGGGGCCAGCAATAGCAATCGATACAGCCTGCTCCTCTTCGCTTGTGGCTGTTCATCTGGCCTGCCAAAGTCTGAGGAACAGGGAAACCGATATCGCACTCGCCTCCGGTGTCAACCTGTTGCTCTCCCCCGAGTTGAGCATGACTTTCTCAAGGGCCGGCATGCTTTCCCGCACCGGACTCTGCAAGACATTTGACGCATCCGCCGACGGGTATGTCCGTAGCGATGGATGCGGAATGGTTGTATTAAAACTCCTTTCCCAGGCGATTGCAGACGGTGATCCGGTGCTTGCCGTAGTAAGAGGAAGCGCTATCAATCAGGACGGAGCGAGCAACGGCCTAACCGCACCGAACGGCCTGTCGCAGGAAGCGGTGATCAGGACAGCTCTTGCCAATGCAGGGGTCGCCCCCCATGATGTATCGTACATTGAAGCTCACGGAACCGGTACCCCGCTCGGAGACCCAGTCGAAGTTTCGTCGCTGGCTAATGTTTACGGGCAGGGAAGGAACGCAGACAATCCGCTTTATCTGGGTTCAGTGAAGGCCAATATCGGGCATACAGAGGCGGCTGCAGGGATTGCAGGTCTGATCAAGGTAGTTCTTGCCATGATGCATCGCCACATCCCGATGCAGCCCCACTTCAGGGATTTGAATCCCCAGATCACACTTGATACTATTCCTGCAGCTATTCCTGTTGTGGGCGTAGATTGGAAGACTGGCGCGCCGGGGATGCGGCTTCTGGCCGGAGTGAGTTCCTTTGGGTTTAGCGGCACCAATGCCCATGTCGTTGTGGAGGAAGCCCTGGCGGCAAGCAGGCGCTACACAGCAGGCGGTAACTACACTCTGCATACCGGGATGGAAAGACCCCGGCACATCTTGACCCTCTCCGCCAAGACTGAACAATCGCTTAACCAGATAGCCGAAAGATATGAGTCTTTCCTTGATTCATCCGCAGCAGAAGAAGAAGAACGGTTGGCGGACCTGTGCTACACTGCCAATGCTGGCCGCGCCCATTTCAACTGGAGGATCGCTATTGCCGCCGGGTCGATGTCAGAAATCAGGGAAAAACTTCGTTCCAGTCAGGAACTATCCCATCTTCAGCCTTCATCAGGATCACCGCCAAGGGTCGCCTTTCTCTTTACCGGGCAAGGTTCGCAATTCGCCGGCATGGGCAGGGAACTCTATGACACCCAACCGACCTTCCGCAAAGCCATGGACCAGTGCGGCGAACTGTTGAAAGATTTGCTCGACCGGCCTCTTATTGAGGTCATCTATCCGGAAGTAAAAGGCACTAAGGGGGCGGATGGGACTGCGGGCACCCTCCACGGAATGAATGTGGATCAAACAGCCTATACTCAGCCAGCTCTTTTTGCTATTGAGTATGCGCTTTGCGTTTTGTGGAAGAGCTGGGGCATCGAACCCGGCGCTGTTTTAGGACACAGCGTAGGCGAATATGTCGCAGCCTGCATAGCCGGGGTTTTTTCTCTTGAAGATGGGCTGAAGCTTATTGCAGCAAGGGGCCGTCTCATGCAGGCGTTGCCGTGCAACGGAGCTATGGCTGCTGTTTTTGCAGAAGAGTCGCTGGTTACGGCTGCGATTGTATCTTATGGAAGCGAGATATCCGTAGCAGCAATTAACGGCCCACAGTTGACCGTGATTTCCGGACTATTGAATTCGGTCGATAAGGTGTGCCAATCTCTGACATCCCGGGGGATGCGGGTCGCGAGGCTGAATGTGTCGCATGCCTTCCATTCGCCCCTGATGGAACCGGTCGTTGAACCCTTCAGGAAGATTGCCCAGAGTGTCGGCTACTTGCTGCCGCACATTGATCTGATTTCAAACCTGACCGGAGAGACGATAGGCGATGAAATAGCCTCTGCCGACTACTGGGTGAACCATGTCCGGGGGACAGTCCGATTCTCTGCTGGCATCGAAGCTCTCTATCGCAAAGGCTACAGGATTTTTGTCGAAATAGGGCCTCATCCCGTCCTTGCAGGAATGGGGAAAATGTGTCTGCCACCAAACATGGTGCATGGTGCGGACATAAGTGGGCAAGTAAAGAAACCACGCCCCATGCTTTTGGATAAACCCTGCATCTGGCTACCGAGCTTGCAACGGGGGCGGTCCGACTGGGAGCAGATACTTGGCAGTCTCGGCGAATTGTACGCCAATGGCGTGCAGATCAACTGGCAAGGGTTTGATGGCGATTATTCCCGGAGCAAGATATCGTCGCTGCCAACCTATCCATTTGAGGGTCTGCGCTACTGGTTCAGGACGGCTGAGGCGGAAGAAACGAAGTCGAAATCAGCCATTGAGTCCGGAATTAGCGCCGATGTCCTGCCCCGTGGAGCTAACATCCTGCCCTGTGGAGCCGGCAGCCTGCCGGCTGACGAAGATCGTACACACCCTCATAAGCCGGCTGGATGCCAGCTCTACAAGGTCGAGTGGTGCAAACTCCTGCCTGACGCGCGCCCATCCCTGCCTTCCCCAATGCTGCCTTCCCCAATGGCTGTAATGGAACGCCTTCTTCCCATTGCAGACGACAGGATACACGCCATTCAAGGCCTTCTTGCGGGAATGGAAGCCCTTGGCATCTCCTACGTTCATGCCGCATTCACCCTTATGGGGTGGGATTTTCCTGTTGGCTGCCGATTCACGACCGCCGATGTCGCCGAGGCATTGCACGTTGCCGACAAATATCGACCGTTGCTCGGCAGGCTTTTGGGGATGCTGGCTGAAGAAGGGATTCTTCACCGGCCAAAAGATATCCTGGCGCAAGGGTGGGAGTTGGCAGGATATGCCAAGATACAAAATCCCGATGAGCAGCACCAGAAACTTAGTGCAATGTATCCCCAGGCAGTGGCGGAGTTGACCATGCTTGGACGCTGTGGAGCGGGTCTCTCCGGCGTTCTAAGGGCCGAGCTCGACCCGCTTGACCTGCTCTTCCCCGAAGCGGACCTGACGATGGCGACCAGACTCTACGAGGATTCGCCGACTTTTGGTGATATGAACCGGCTTGTAGGAGATGCCCTTGCCGCTCTGCTCGCAAATCAAACGAGCGGCCAGAAGCTGCGCATCCTTGAAATCGGTGCCGGTACCGGAGGGACGACCGCTGCTGTCTTGCCGCATCTAAATGCTTTTCTTGTAGAGTATGTGTTCACCGATGTCTCTGCACTTTTTCTGACTAAGGCAAGGGAACGGTTTGCGAACTATCCCTTTTGTGCGTACCACTTGCTCGACATCGAAAAAGATCTCGTCGGACAGGGTTTCCAGCCCCATGAATACGACGTGATCCTGGCTGCTAATGTACTGCATGCTACAGAGGATATTCGCTACACCCTGAAGCAGGTCAAACATCTCCTTTCTCCAGGTGGCATGGTTGTGCTGCTGGAGGGGGTTGAACACCGGCGATGGCTCGATCTTATTTTCGGTCTTCTTGACGGGTGGTGGAGGTTCAAAGATCATGACATCAGGCCTTCCCATCCATTGCTGGGCGTTGCCGCCTGGGAGAAATTGCTGAAAGAAACCGGTTTTGCCGAAACGGCTGCGATTTCACCAGGCGGGAACGAAAGTCTCTTCAAACAAGCTGTGATTCTTGGAAGGGTTGCAGACGGCATGCAGTATGCGCAAGGCAGTAATCATAAGCATTTTCAGTCTGCTGATACGTTACCCGAAGCAAAACAGACCACGGTTTCAGAGCCGCGCCATTGGCTGATTTGTTCTAATTCCACAGGGGTCGGTACGAAGTTGTCCCATCTTTTTGCCAAGCATGGGGATATGGTGACTGCGGCTTTTTTAGGTGAGCGGTTCACCATGGAGTCGAACGGGGACATATCTATAAATTTGGAAGAGCCGGAAGATTTTAGCCGACTTTTGCGTACTGCGTCAGATGAAAAGCCACCGTTGTACGGAATAATTCATCTATGGGGTCTTGATTCGCCAGAACCAGGAGTTCATGAAGGCAGCAATGTTGTTGAGACAACGTCTGTACGCCTTTGTACGGGGATGCTGCATCTTGTGCAGGCGCTACTCCATGATTCCTCTTCCATCGCTAATCTTTGGGTGGTGACCAGCCATGCCGTTTCTGCAAACGGCGCGGAACGGCTTTTGTCGGGTCTTTCCCAGGCTCCCCTTTGGGGCATGGCCCAGGTGATAGCAGCGGAGCATCCCGAGTTAAACTGCGTCCGGGTCGATATTGATCGTGGGGCGGACCGTGCAAATCAACTTTTCGAAGAGATTATTCACGGACAAACATGGCGGCGGGATGCCGATGCTGCTGCCAGGGTCGGGGATCGGCGCTCAGTGCTATCCACTGGCATCAAGCCGGCAGAATGCCGGCTCCACAATGAAGATCAAATCGCTCTCCGTGATAATGCCCGCTATGTGGCCAGACTGATTCCTTTCAGAATTGACGATTTGGATAACAGAATCTATCATGGGGAAACTAATATATCTTCTGGCGATGGACAGGGACTAAACGTGCGCTCTACTCCCTGTTCCCTGCTCCCGGATATTTGTTCGGATGGCGCCTATCTGATCAGCGGAGGAATGGGAGGAACGGGTCTGCTGATCGCAAGCCATCTGGTTGCGCAAGGTGCAGGACAGGTGATTCTGCTCGGTCGCAGCGGAAAACCGGCCGATGGCAGTCCGGCCTCGGATGTGATACGGCGACTGGAACAGGCCGGTGCATCCATCGTCATTGCGCGGACGGATGTGTCAAATAAAGGCGATGTGGAAGCTGTCTTGAACGACATTCGGACATCGCAGATGCAGTTGAAGGGGATTGTCCATGCCGCCGGTGTTTTCGAGGACAGACTGCTCGCAAATCATAAAGGGGAATTATTCAGCAGGGTTTTTGCGGCGAAAGTCGCTGGAGCCTGGAATCTCCATGAATTGACCAAAGATGTTCCTCTCGATTTCTTCGTCCTGTTTTCATCGTCCACATCTTTTGTCTGCTCCTCTGGCCTCGGGAACTATGTGGCTGCAAACGCCTTTCTGGATGCCCTGGCCCGTTACCGCCGGAGTATCAATTTGCCGGGACTTAGCATTGACTGGGGACCATGGACAGGGACAGGTATGGCCGATGTTGTCGGCAATAGGCGTAAAACCCAGTGGGCCGCCCAGGGGTTCAATATGATAGCGCCAACAGAGGCTCTTGACGTTTTTCAGCAATTGCTTGGTTCAAACGAACCACAAGTGGCGGCTATTTCGATGGATTGGCCACAGTTCTTCGGGCAGTATGCAGACAATACGCGACCTGCCTTTTTCGACCGGATTCCAGATCACGAATTGCGTCTTCATGTAAAGCCGGAAAACTTTTATCTGACGCTGAAAACAGCTCAAGGAGACCAGCAGCGGGATATGCTTAGAGCGCATATTGGTTCGATGGTTGCCGGTATCCTTGGCCTGAACCCAGGTACGGTCGTTGACAGTCGTCAAGGTTTTTTTCAACTGGGTATGGATTCTCTGACGTCAATGGAGCTAAGAAATCGTCTGCAGAAGGAATTTGACTGCACACTTGGGATTACGCTGATTTTTAAATACCCAACTGTGGATTTGCTTGCCGAATATCTGCTTGGTGCTATAGTCAATCCTGTATTGTCAGAGACCAGAGGACAGATCCATCAGGATACCGCCGATCTTGCTGAGTTGACTGAACAAGAGGCTGAAACTCTCCTGCTCGAAAAGCTGGAAAAATTGAGGTATTGAGAAATGAGCTTGACAGGAAATCAGCAAACCGACTCTCCGATGAAAAGGGCGCTTCGCGCTATTGATGATCTTGAGGCGAAACTCGCTACAATGGAGAGGGCTAAGACCGAGCAGGGCAAGCTTGACTGCCCGATTGCAGTGATTGGTATGGGTTGCCGGTTTCCAGGCGGAGCGGATAACCCGGCGCTGTTCTGGAAGTTGTTGAAAAACGGGAAGGATGCTATCACCGATCTTCCAGGAGACCGCTGGAGCCTTGATGAATACTATGATCCCAACCCCAATGCACCAGGAAAGATGTATATCCGGCATGGGGGATTTCTGGACCACATAGACCTTTTCGATGCTCAGTTCTTCGGTATTTCTCCGCGAGAGGCGATGTGTATGGACCCGCAGCACCGCCTTGTGCTGGAAGTTGGCTGGGAAGCGATTGAATACGCCGGAATTGATCCTGAGAGCCTGAATGGGTCCCGTACAGGAGTTTTTGTCGGCATTGGGCAGAACGATTACGCGCGATTGAAACTAAGCAGCGCAGACGCGACACAGATTGATACTTACGACGGCACAGGTAACCTTCTCTGCTTTGCCCCTGGAAGGCTTGCGTATGTTCTGGGTCTGCGGGGACCGAACATGGCGATAGATACCGCGTGCTCATCTTCGCTGGTCGCCATCCATCAAGCGTGCCAGAGTTTGCGGGTGGGAGACTGCGACCTGGCGCTTGCAGGCGGGGTGCAGCTTGTCATTTCTCCGGAGGTAACGATTTTTCTGTCAAGGGCTCATGTGCTTGCTCCAGACGGACGGTGCAAAACTTTTGATGCAGCGGCTGATGGCTTCGCCCGAGGCGAAGGCTGCGGAATGATCTTACTCAAACGGCTTTCTGACGCCATAAAGGATCGGGATACTATACTGGCGCTGATCAGGGGATCGGCTATCAATCATGACGGCGCCAGCAGCGGACTTACTGTTCCGAACGAGCTGGCGCAGGAAGAGCTAATAATTCAGGCGACCCAAAACGCCAGGGTAGAACCTGGCCGGGTTACTTATGTCGAGGCGCATGGTACAGGCACATCACTTGGCGATCCAATAGAAGTGAATGCTCTTGCCGCTGCGCTCTGCAAAGGACGGACATCCGAAAATCTCCTTGTGATCGGATCGGTTAAAACCAACATCGGACACCTTGAGGCTGCGGCCGGAATCTCCGGTGTAATCAAGGTCATTCTGTCGCTTCAACACAAAGAGATACCGCCCCACCTGCATTTCAAGATTCCGAATCCCCATATTGACTGGAAGGATATCCCGATTGAAGTGGCCGTAGAGGGCCGGCCGTGGATGCCTCCGGAAGGTCGAATAGCAGGTGTCAGCTCTTTTGGGTTCAGCGGGACCAATGCCCACATTGTTCTGGAAGAGGCTCCTGAATGTAGAGCCAGCATCCTGCCGGAGAAGGTATCAGGGAGCAGATTGCCGGGGTCAGGGGATCTGCGTGCTACGGAAAGAGTGCAGCATATCCTGGCGCTGTCCGCCAAAAGCGATGCTGCATTGCGCAGTCTCGTCGAAAGGTATGAAGAACATCTTGCAGAGCATCCGGAGCAGGAAATCGGGGACTTATGTTTCACTGCCAATACCGGCCGTTCTCTGTTCGCCAAACGGATGTCGGTCATAGCTGCGACAAAGTACGAATTGAAAGAGCGGCTAACCGCTTACCGTCATGGCAGGGCCTGCACTGGCCTTTATACTCAAGACAGCCCGGAGGATTCCAGGAAGGAAATGATAAATGAGAAAGAACCAGCCATGGATGCCTCCCATTCATCATTCATATTTCATAGTTCATCATTCAAGAACGCCGACCTTGCCAAAAAATTTGTAAAGAGCGGTGCTATTGCGTGGGGTGACTACTACCGGGGAAATAGCTACATAAAATTGGCTTTGCCTACATATCCATTCCAGAGGCAGCGTTATTGGGTCGATAATAGGGCCAAGGCACCTGCAAGATGCCCGCGCTGTGGCGAGGATGAGGTACTCCCACCGTGGGGAAAAAGGCTGCATTTACCATTTTCCAGTGAAGTGCGCTTCGAGAACAGCTTGAGTGAAAACTCACCAGCTCACCTTGCCGACCACAAGCTTCTCGGCGCGGTTGTGGTGTCTGCAGCATCGCAGGTTTCGATGGTGCTTGCTTCGGCGGAAGAGGCGTTCGGGGCTGATGCGCGCCGAATCGGAGAAATGGTGTTTTCACATCCGTTGATCATTCCGGTTAAAGGACACAAGGCTGTCCAGTTGATATTTCTTCCAGGTGAGAAGGAAGGAATTACATTCAGGCTAATTAGCAGAGAGCACGATCGGGGAGAAAATGATAGATCCCAGATCACAGATTGGATCACGCATTCTTCAGGAACGGTTTTCGTAGAGCCGACATCCTGCCGGCATACCACCGAGTCAACAGTCCGGCAGGATGCCAGCTCTACCTGTTTCGATCCCGACGTTTTCTGCTCCAGGGCAGACCGAATCCTGACGGGGGATGAATTTTACACGGCGCGGCATCAGTCGGGCTATCAATTTGGTCCTTCATTCAGGTGGGCGGAAAAGATATGGCAGGGCGAAAACGAAACCTTATGCGCAATGACAATTTGTTCTCCGGGTGAGGATGGTGATCGGTATTCGCTCCATCCGGGGTTGCTCGACTCCTGTTTTCAAATGATCGGCGGATTCTGGGAGGCCGATCAGGACAGTGAACATCTCCTTGTCCCGGTCAGGATCGCTAATCTCAGGTTTTACCGACAACATCCCTCCGGCAAGTTATGGTGCGTTGCGCGCAGGGAAGCACACGACGGCGCGGGTGCCCGGACCCGTAAAGGAAGTCTGCAGTTGTTGGATGAAAAGGGAGATGTATTTGTCGAGGTTGACGGTTTTGAATTCGGCAGAGCCAGGCGTGAGCTTTTCACTGGACGCACACCCATTATCTCCCCCCCCAAGGAGGCGCTCTACAATGTTCTATGGCAGCCTACCCCCCTCCTGGGATCACCTGAACCTCTCCTGGGATCGCCGCACCCCAGTGCGGCATGGCTGCCTGCCTCTCATACATGCGAACCTTGCACTCGCCCTATCGCAAGAAATGACGAGACACTCGAGACCACAGGGGAATCGGTCAATAGCCGCTGGCTCCTGTTCGCGGATCGATCCGGCGTAGCCTCGGAACTGGCTGATCAGCTTCGTGCGCGCGGGGATGAAGTCATTCTTGTCACGCAGGAAAAACAATTTGAAGCGCGCGCAACACTCGGTACTCGCCCCGACTACTACTGCGTCAATCCCGATACTCAAGCGGATATTAGCCGGCTCTTCCTGGAAATCGGGACACGGTTAAAGGGAGTTATCTATCTTTGGGGAATTGATCTGGGACAGACTATGAATGATGAGGCTCTTTCACAAGCCGAAATCGTCTGCGGTGGTGTGCCAGCCGCAGTTCGTGCAATGACGGAACGGCAAAGCCCGGCCCCGATGTTGTGGCTGGTCACACAGGGAGCAATTGGGGGGTTAGGGTTAGATAAGGTTGCGCCGCTTCAGTCCTTGTTGTGGGGACTCGGCAGCGTACTTGACCTTGAACATCCCGAACTTTGCATCCGGTGCATTGACCTCGATCCTTTGGAGAGCGAGGCGACGATACCGATGCTTCTGGAGGAGATACTCCATCCCGATACCGAGAACAGGATAGCCCTGCGCAAGGAAGTGCGCCATACCGCAAGACTTGAAATGCTTCCGGAAAAACAGGCTGATGTTATTCATTTCGATGCCGACGCCTGCTATCTGATAACCGGCGGGCTTGGTGGCCTGGGGCTTGAGATTGCACACTGGATGGAACGTAACGGGGCGCGCAACCTGATTCTATGTGGTCGCAGCGACCCCACAGATTCAGCGACGGAAAAGATAGAACGGATCAGGCAGGCCGGATGCAACGTTCTGGTTTTCAAAGCGGATGTTTCGAATCGGGAGGATATAAAACGGTTGATGAACGGGATTGAATCCATGATGCCGCCTCTCCGGGGCGTTATCCATGCGGCAGGAGTCATCGACGATGCAGTGTTCATAAGGCAGGACGTGGGCAGGTTCAGGAAGGTAATGGCATCCAAGGTGCGGGGGACATTGAACATCCATGAAGCTACGATGGGCGAACCGCTCGATTTCTTCGTCTGTTTTTCCTCCGCAGCGGCGGTTATAGGTGCCGGCGGCCAGGCCAACTATGCGGCTGCTAATGCTTTTATGGATGCTTTTGTCCACGAAAGGCACCGACAGGGCCTGCATGGGCTGAGCGTTAACTGGGGCGCATGGGGTGAAGTTGGCATGGCGGCAAGGATGAGTGTAGAGCCGGCATCCTGCCGGCAGTTTCATAAGGAAGTCAGAGGCGGATCGGCTGTTCAGGGAATGGGAGTCATCGCCCCGGAAAAGGGGCTCGAAATCCTGGGGAATCTGCTGCGGCGGGATGCAGCGCAAGCCGTGGTTATGGCGGTTGATTGGAATCAGTACCTGGAGAATCACTACCGGAAAGAGATACCGCCATTTTTCGAGACATTCGCCAGGGTACAGGTTGCGCGGGAAAATATATCCGGTTTTGCCAGGTTGCTGAATGAGACACCTGCGGACCAAAAGCGTATGCGCCTGTTTGACTATGTGCGTTCACAAGTCTCCGCCACTCTCGGCATGACATCTCCGGAACAACTGGATCCCAGTCAGCGGCTGTTTGATGTTGGCATTGACTCTCTTATGGCTGTAGAGTTAAAAAACCGCCTGGAATCGGGACTTGGCCCGATTCTATCCAGGTCACTCCGCTCGACCCTTGTTTTCGACTACCCGACGGTGGAGGCCCTGGTGAAGCATCTTTCGGAAGACTCGATATCCTCTCTTTTCCCGCAGGAGCGAACGGAGGCTTTGTTTGCGGCTCAACAGATCGAAGCCAATACCGAACTAATGAGGGCTGAACAGGTAAAGCAGGCCGAACCGGTTGCAATCATCGGCATGGCCTGCCGTTTCCCAGGAGGGGCTGATGATCCCGATGCCTTCTGGCGCTTGTTGAAAAGCGGCGCCGATGCGATTACGGAGGTTCCCCGCGATAGATGGGATATTGATGCCTTGTATGATCCAGACCCCACCGTTCCTGGAAAAATGTGTTGCAGGTATGGAGGATTCCTGGAACGTGCTGACCTTTTCGATGCCGAATTCTTCGGTATATCACCGCGGGAAGCTGTGAGCATGGATCCCCAGCAGAGGCTGTTGCTTGAAGTAAGCTGGGAAGCGCTCGAACATGCCAACCAAATGATGGAGCAGTTGTTCGGGAGTGCGACCGGAGTCTTTGTCGGGATCAGCACCTTTGACTACGCCTTGATCCGGGCTGGTTTGCAGGATCGAAACTCCATCGATGCCTACCAGGTAAGCGGCGCTACCCACAGTGTGGCGGCGGGACGCCTGTCGTATCTGCTTGGGTTGGCCGGCCCATGCATGTCCATTGATACAGCCTGCTCGTCGTCGCTCGTCGGGATTCATCTCGCCTGCCAGAGCCTGCGAAACCGGGAAATCTCCATGGCGCTGGCGGCAGGAGTTGGCTATATCCTCGCTCCCGAACCATCCATAAATTTTTCGAAAGCCGGGATGATGGCGCGTGACGGCCGCTGCAAGACATTCGACTCCTCTGCCGACGGGTATGTCCGCGGAGAGGGCTGCGGGGTGATAGTACTCAAACGCCTCGCAGACGCCCTTGGTGATGGCGACAGAGTGCTGGCGATAATCAGAGGCTCCGCCGTCAACCAGGATGGTGCGTCTGGCGGCCTCACCGTCCCCAGCGGCCCGTCTCAGGAAGAGGTGATTCGGCAGGCGGTCGCCGGCTGCGGACTCGAACCCCGCCACATTAGCTATGTCGAAGCTCACGGCACGGGTACTTCCCTTGGCGACCCGATTGAGATCAACGCACTGGCGGCAGCACTATGCAAGGAAAGGACTTATGATGACCCGCTGATCGTAGGGTCGGTTAAGACCAACATCGGCCATCTTGAGGCGGCAGCCGGAATCGCCGGGGTGATCAAGGTAGTGCTATCATTGCAACATAAGGAGATACCTGCCCAGCTTCATTTCAGAACTCCCAATCCCCATATCGACTGGAAGAACATACCGATCAAGGTGGCGACAAAGGGGATGCCCTGGGTGCCTGCGGCGGGTCGGCGGATTGCCGGCGTTAGCGCCTTCGGCTTTAGCGGTACGAATGCCCATGTTGTGCTGGAAGAGGCGCCGGACGAGATCAGCGACAAAGACGGCGATCGGTGGCCGCTGCATCTGCTGACTTTGTCCGCAAAAACAGAAGAGGCATTGAATAGCCTCGCTGATCGGTATCAGCGACATATCAGCGCTCATCCGGAGCAGCAGTTCAGGTTGGGGGACTTATGTTATACAGCTAATACCAGCCGCTCCCATTTCGGCTACCGGTTGGCGATCATTGCCGCGACAAAGGAAGAGCTGAAGGCCGGATTGAACATCCTGCTTGCCGCGCTTAAAACGCGCGACATGGCCAAAATATCTCTTGCTTCATCCCTGGAATCTCTGGACAGGTGCGAGCCTGCATCTTGCCGGATTTGGCTAACGAAAGAGCCAGTTCATTTACGCGAGAAACAAATTGTCCGTTTCGATTTTAAGGGCGATACAAACGATTTTCAAAATGACCTTCAGCGTTTGGCCAAGACCTATGTCAACGGCATCCGGATTGATTGGGATCATTTTTATGCAGAACAGGCGTATCACAAGGTAACTCTCCCTACCTACCCCTTCCTGCAAGAGCGCTTCTGGTTGGAGACTGTAGCACCTCTCCGTAGAGCCGGAATTCTGCCGGCAAGAACGGGTGATATATTCGATTTGCCGCATCCTTTGCTCGGCAGGCGTCTTAGCCTTCCACTGTCTCGCGAGATACGCTTTGAAACAACTTTCAGCAGAAATTCCCAGGCATTTCTGGATGACCATCAACTGTTCGGGACTGTTGTGGTTGCCGGAGCCACCTGGCTTTCCATGGTCTTGCAGTCAGTCCAAAAAGCATTCCACACGGAAATAGTCACCCTGGAAGGCGTGCTATTGGAAAAGGCCATGACGATCGGTGATGGTGATGGTGATGGCGATGCCTCGCTTGTCCAGACGGTGATTATCCCAGAGTCGGAAGGCCTTTTCACCTTTTACATAATGGGTAGGGGCGGCCAAAATATCTTCTGGCAAACCTGCCCGAACGCGCTCCAAACCCGCTCTGACAAAGACGGGGATGAACAGGCATGGGACCGCAATGTTTCCGGAAAAATCCGGGTTCCAAAAGAAATGTCTATAGCGCCCCTTGCTGACGCTTATGCATGGTCGGAAGTAGCGCGGACGAAGTGGGAGTCAATTGATGCTTCAGCGTTCTATGCAGAGATATCAATGGCCGGCCACATCCTCGGCGATTCCTTCCGGTGGATACGGAATATATGGAAACAGGGCAAAGAAGCCTTCTGTCTTCTGGAGGCTCCTGAAACCTCCGTGAACTACGAAGATTTTTTGATCTATCCTGGTCTCATTGATTCCTGTTTCCAGTTTTTCTGTATCTGGGGTCAACGGCTCTGGGAGGCCGGACCAGGGAAGCAGGAGAAATTTAGCCCGGAAGATCAAAACACCACCTATATCCCTTTTTCCATGGATGAAATACAGTTCTTTGGTCAAAAGACAGTATCTTCCATCCGGTGGTCAAAGCCGGGCTGCCTACTGTGGTGCCATTCGGCGATCAGCGCGATTGATCCGCTTACACAGGGGATGACCGGCGATATCACCCTGTTCGATGAGAGCGGCGGAACTCTCTTGAAGATCAGCGGCCTGAACGCAAGAAAACTCACACACGACAGGCTGTTGAATCAAAAGACTTTACGACGGAATGCAAGTCATGAGGAATGGCTGTATCGCGTGGACTGGCTTCCAATCTATCATCCGTCATCAAGCGATGCAGGGACAGGCGGATGGCTCATCTTTGCAGACAGCAGGGGCGTTGGAGATGCCATCAGTAAGCTTTTGCAGAAGCAAGGAGAGGATGCTATTCTAATCCTTCCCGGTCCTGAATACGGCCTGAACAAAGAGGGACTTTACCGGATTAACCCCGGCGAACCGTTGGATTTCATCCGCCTGATCGGTGAATGCTGCTATGACGGCCATCCATGCAAAGGAATCATCCATCTCTGGAGCCTTGATACGGGGGACTGGATGAGCCATAGTTCTCTGGAAAAAGCAGAGGCGCTGGCCTGCGGGAGTATCCTTTATCTCGTTCAGGCTTTGGCGGGAAATAAGGCTGAGGTTCAGCCCCGACTATGGCTTGTTACCCGTGGCGCTCAATCGGCGGTATGCAGTAATTGCCTGCCGCCTGTCACATCCCTGGAACCTGGCCTCTGTCCCCATCAATCGCTGATCTGGGGACTGGGAAACGTGATCCGGATGGAGCATCCAGAATGGAAATGTTCATGTATTGATATTAGCCTTACAGATGATAGACAACAGATGACCGATGACAGATTGCAACCTTCAGCCTTCAGTTATCAGACAAAGCTCCTTTTCGAATCCATACTTCGCGCCGACATGGAAGATCGAATAATGATCCGGGATCATTCACGCTATGGCGCAAGGATCATGCCGCTGCTATTGCCATACAAGGGGAGGCTAACTCTACTGCCGGATGCAACATACCTGATTACCGGGGGACTCGGAGTACTCGGACTCGAGACGGCTCGGTGGCTGGCGGAGAAAGGAGCCACAAACCTGGTGCTTGTCGGGCGGAACGAAGGATCGGCAGCGGCGGAGGCGCAATTTCGTAAGCTAAGACAGTCGGGAGTGAGGGTGAATGTACTCAAAGCGGATGTCGCAAAACGGATGGATGTTCTAATGATTATAGAAGCCATTTCCGGGATGCCGCCGCTCAAGGGGATTATTCATGGTGCCGGCGTTCTATCCGACGGCGTTCTGATGAAGCAAGATATGGAGCGATTCCGCAAGGTGATCTCGCCAAAGGCCGATGGCGCATGGAACCTGCACGAAGCGACTCTGGATATGAATCTCGATTTCTTTGTCTGCTTTTCTTCCGTAGCATCGGTACTTGGGTCTGCCGGCCAGTCCAACTACGCGGCGGCCAATGCTTTCCTTAGTGGATTCATGTACGAACGAAGGAGGCAAGGGCTGCATGGGCTTAGCGTCAACTGGGGACCATGGGAACTCGGGATGGCGGCTGAGCTGGGAAATCGGGATGCTGAGCGTATTGCAGCCCGTGGGATCAGTGCTATTTCTCCTGCGGAGGGATTTGATATACTGGAGCAATTGATTCTTCATGATGAGACTGAGGCATCTGTGCTTCAGGTAAGCTGGGACAAGTATCTTCGGTACCATTATCGGGGGTCGATTCCTCCCTTTTTTCAGGCAGTGATGGAGGAAAGTTCCGGAAAGAGAAGTGCGTCTGAGGAAAGTTCCTGGAATAGGAGTGCGTCGGAAGAAAGTTCCGGGAATAGGAGTGCATCGAAGGAAGAATCCGACATAATCGGGAAACTGGAGGGGACACCTGCCGGACAACGCAGGACAGCTCTGATAGATTACGTGCAGATGCAGGTAGCGACGGTGCTTCATCTTAAGCATACAAAACGGGTATCACCCGACCAGGGGCTTTTCGATCTTGGGATTGATTCGCTGATGGCCATGGAGTTGAAGAACAAGTTCGAAACAGACATGGGAAGACCATTAAGGCCGACCCTAATATTCGATTATCCAACCGTGGATGCGCTCGCAGGCTATCTTGCCGAAGAAATGGGAATGGCTTATGACCAAAGCCATCAAACGACGCAGGAATACCGCAAGGACAAAGGAAGCGGAGCCGTTGTGGTTCTGTCCGCAGAGGAAATCAATGATTCGATCGCAAACGAGCTTGCAAAGCTCGAATTGTTGCTGAAAGGATAATAGTATGGACCGGCCAAAAGACAGGAATCCGGTGACAGCCCCCGACAATCTTGCCCCTCAGAGGCTTCTCAATGCCCTCCAGGAGGCGCGGACGAGGATTGAGGCATACGAACTCATCCGGTCAGAACCTCTTGCGATAGTGGGGATGGGATGCCGGTTCCCTGGAGAAGTTGTTGATCCGGAGGGTTTTTGGCGGATACTCTGTCAGGGCTTCGATGCCATCACGGAAGTGCCCAAAGATCGGTGGAACATCGATGCCCTTTATGATCCTGATCCCGATGCTCCTGGTAAGATGTGTACCCGTTACGGCGGATTTCTGCCTGATGTTGATCTCTTCGATGCGTCCTTTTTCGGGATATCACGGAAGGAGGCTGTCGGGATGGACCCGCAACAGCGGCTGCTTCTGGAGGTGTGCTGGGAAGCAATCGAGAATGCAGGTATCTCTCCTGCCGGCTTGCGCGGAACTGCGGCGAGCGTTTTTATGGGAATCGGCACATTCGATTATGCAGCGCTTCGGTATGCGCAGCAGGATTACGAAGGGATTGATCCCTACTTTGCCACCGGAGGCGTTCTAAGCGTAGCCGCAGGGAGGCTTTCATACATGCTGGGACTGACAGGGCCGAGCATGGTGGTGGATACTGCATGTTCGTCGTCGTTGGTGGCGGTGCATCTGGCATGTCAGAGCCTTCGCTCCAGAGAGTGCGACATGGCGCTGGCCGGGGGTGTGAACGTGATTTTGCTGCCGGAGCTTTCGATCAATTTTTCGAAGGCGAGGATGCTTGCTCCCGACGGAAGATGCAAGACATTTGATGCTTCTGCTAACGGGTACGTTCGGGGAGAGGGCTGCGGGGTTGTCGTTCTGAAGCGGCTGTCGGACGCAGTAGCCGACGGGGATAGAATACTGGCGCTGATCCGGGGAAGCGCGGTGA
>SERZ01000914.1_pt1 | contig 18451 bp, 19 predicted proteins | sample 3171461 | NCBI WGS metagenome assembly SERZ01 (sample SAMN06051861, study PRJNA518727) | freshwater metagenome | biome: subpolar coniferous forest; feature: holomictic lake; material: water; isolation source: holomictic Lake 227, 6 m depth | place: Canada: near Kenora, Ontario | collected... | reverse complement strand
GTTGCCGGAACTGGCGGCCCGGCTGACCGGTTCGTCCGATTTGTTCGAGCGCCGCGGCCGTCGTCCATGGGCGAGCATCAATTTCGTGACCGCGCACGACGGCTTTACCCTCACCGATCTGGTGTCCTTCAACACCAAGCACAATCTGGACAACCAAGAGAACAACCGCGACGGGGCCGACGCCAATTTCAGCTTTAATCACGGAGTCGAGGGGCCGAGCGATGTCTTGGCGATTCAAGAACTGCGCGCCCGCCAGAAGCGCAATCTGCTGGCGACCTTGCTAATGTCGCAAGGCGTGCCGATGCTGCTGGCCGGTGATGAAATCGGGCGCTCGCAACAGGGCAATAACAATGCCTATTGCCAGAACAACCCGGTGTCCTGGGTTGATTGGGACAGCGTCGATGCGGCCGATCTTGAAATGCTGACCTTCGCGCGTCTGGTCATCGGTCTGCGCCGGGACCATCCGGCGTTACGCCGTGCGTGCTTTTTGCACGGCCGGCACCACTCGGCCCGGGGCATCAAGGATATCTTGTGGTTTACCCCGCACGGCACCGAAAAGACCCCGGACGAGTGGCGTGACGGGCAAGCCCGCAGTGTCGGCATGATGCTGAACGGCATGGCCGGAAATTATCTCACTCCGGACGGCTGCCCCGCTATTGATGATTTACTGCTGATTACGCTGAATGCTCATCACGGGGTGGTTCCGTTCAAGCTGCCGCTGCTGCCGGGCTGCCGGGGCTGGCGCTGCCTGCTGGATACCATGGCCGCCGATGGCGCCGCCGACGACAGCGTTTTGCTTCCGGGCGAGAGTTTTGCTTTGACCGGGCGTTCGCTACGTCTGTTTACGTTTGTTGCCGCTTCCGGCGACGCCGCCGGAGCCGCCGCGGTCCCGTATCAGGTCCGCTCGCTGGCCTATCGCCTGCCCGACCATCCCGACCCGGAAGCCTATGATCTTGATGACGGTGATCTGGTACCGGAAGGCTGTTGAGGAGGGGAATTTACGGATAACCCGTAGTCATGCTATGGCTTGTTCGGTGCTGCGCTCACACCCGGCAGGCGATCCATGGCAATTCGGTTTGTAGAATCCATGTTACTCACCGGCTTCATGTCGCTGCTCGGTTTTGCGATCGGGCGGCTGGTCGGCGTCGTGGTTCAGCATATGGTCGAGCATGGCGTCGAGTCTGAAACCATTCGGGCCAGCATCGCGACACGCGCTAAAATCGAGCGCGGCCTTGATGCTCGCATCCGAGGGCTGCGGGCCGAGATGGCGAAAGTTGACCGCGAAATCAAGGAAATGGTCCGCAAGCGAATTGCCTTCGATCAAGCGACCAAGGAGCAATTGGCGATTGCCGACCGTATCATGCGCGTAGTAGGAGATCAGGTCGCCGGGCGCACCGCGTTTCTGGGCTTGGTTTTCAACAAATATATTGCGGCCGGCAGCGGCGGTAATTCCGTGGTCGACGCGGCCTGGGCGACCGCTCAGGAAGTCGAGGTCTGGGCCCCAGGAATTGCCGAGGCCCGGATCGAACTGGAAAAGCGCTATCCGCCGTCATTCGGCTTTACCGTTTCCAGTCTGGTATCGGCGCCCAAGCCGGGGACACCCGACCCGGCAGCGGACTTTGCACTCGATTGATCCGGAGCGGCCGATGCCTATTGAAATCATAGTCGCTTTACTCGCCGCAGCAATTGCCTTGGGGCTGGGACTGGTGAAATCCTATCACGTCGTCATCGATGCCAAGGGCCGGATCGAAAAGCTGATCGGCACGAAAACCGGACAGGTCGAGCGTTTGCGGCGGGCCGGACGCACCAGTTTGTTATTGAAACGAAGCATCAAAGACGGCACCCACAGAAGAGAGGCGACGGCGAGTGAGCTTGAAGATTCCGAAGCTCAGCTGGAAGCCGCCCGCGCAATCGATCATCGGCTGTATGTTCTGGATGATCGGCGGACCAAGGCCGATTTCAACTGGATTATTACCATTAATAATTCGGTTTACTTAAAACTGGTGGCTCAGAACGCCTTGCCCGAAGCGGCTGAATCCTGGGAAAAAGGGCGGCGCTTTCTGGTGTTCGCGCTGGATGCCAACAAGGCACGCGACAAGGCGGCGGCACGTTACCCCGACCGTCAAGGCTTTCGGATCCTCTCGGTTAACGCGCAGGAAGCCGCCGGTACCGGTAAGACCAAGAAAGTCGAAGCGATTAACTAGAGCGAGCCCGTTCCCACGCCGCCACCATGTTCAGTACGCCATCGCGAAAAGTACAAAAACTGGGAGATTGGTTATTGTTAATATCAATGTGTGGGCATATGTCTTTTGCCCATGCTTGTTTTTGTTCAAGTGTACGCACAGACCTTCTGCCGTTATTTTTTAATCCGACCGACCCTCCGGGGTGTATAGCATCGGCAAGTTTTTCCCAGGTGCCACAGCGGGAGTCCTGAACATAACCATTCAATACGATCAAATCTGCATTTGGATAGGCTTTTATTATAGCATTCTTGTCTCCAAAAAACCAAGCCTCCATTTCTTCTATCGCAATCCGAAACAGGGTTTTTGGCTTATCAGTGCAATAATTTAACAACTCTTCCAACTCTCTTTTAAACGAGACGCAGTCAGGACGGCTATCAAGATCGACCAGCACGACAACAGCCACATCATCCCGTCTTTCCGCACCATAAGCGCGAAGTTTGGACGGAAGGTTATGCAAAAGGGTCTGATCCTTTTTATCAGGTTTTGCGCATGGCTTTGCCGGCAACGTTCCAATTCCGCGATGCTTATGAATTTTCCAGGTATGGGTTTGGCCGTAAGTCCCTAGAATTTTATCCATTAGTATTGAAAGAGCAATCAAGTCGGAATGGCCTTCGACTAGAAACTCGAAGTGCATGACTTACCTCGCATCCAGGTAATCACTGTACCACAGAGCACCCAAGGGCTGACCTTCGGCAACCATGTTTTCTACAAACGCAATTTGACTGGCTCTATTAATCGTAGAAAACCCGTCCTTCCCCTTTTCTAACACCCAGACCTCGTTCGGCTCTAATGAATCCACGAAGTATGGTTGGTGTGTCGTTATGAATACTTGAGACCCGCCCTTCTTCCCCGTGGCATGGTCGCGAAATTCATTGGCTAATGTTTCCAGCAGCTTGTGGTAAAGCCCGTTTTCCGGCTCCTCAATACAAAGAAAGGGAGGTGGTGACGGGTCTTCAAGCAGAAGAAGATAAGCAAAGACTTTCAGCGTGCCATCCGACATTTGCTGTGAAAAGAATGGATCCTTGAACCCCCTGTCGCTAAAGCGCAGTAAAAGTCGGTCATCGCCAGTTTTTTCTGTATTAATTTTCTGTATGCCGGGTATCTTTTCAGCAATTCTGTCTAAAATCGCTTGAAAGCGTTTCGGGTGTTCGCGCTCCATGAACTGAACAACATTGCCCAGGTTATCACCATGAATATTAAGGTGCTTCTGCGGTCCGGCCAGAGGCAAGCTGCGCGCGGCGTCCGGTGTAAAATAACTAAGATACCAGCCTTCGATAAAGCTCCGAAACAGAGAAATTCTTGAGTGTTGCTTGAGAGCACCGAGCGTTGAAATACCGAGTTTGCGCTTGTCGTAAAGCTCGATTCGCTCTGTTTTCGCCGTTTCACTTTTTACAATATCATCTATAAGTCCATTAAAATCGAATTGCTTTTGCTCATCAATTTGACGACCTTCTGTTTCGCCCTTCCAGACGACACCGTGTCCATCGTTAAGAAGCAAAAAGGAATACGGCCAACCGCGTGTTTGGCCTTTACGGCGCTGCCGTAGCCGCTCTCTCACTACATACGGGCGCTGGGTGTCGTCAGTATCTATGGCAAGTTCATAAGTAATTGGCCGCGCATTTCCATCCTCTTTGTAATAAACTTCAAACTCGATCGGGCCTTGCTGTCCCTTGGACAATATCCTTGAAAATCCGCCCCGCCCCCTGGCATCACAAGCATCTTCGACGCCTAGCTTTAAACAATCTGATAAAAAGCCAAAAGCGTCAAATAATGTGCTCTTTCCGACCCCGTTTTTCCCAATAACAGCGGTCATGGGAGTTAAAGGCTCAATCGCCTGCTGATTCCAAAGCTTTCCAAGTGTTACGTCTTTTAAAGCTTTGAAATTCTTTATTCTAAAGCCGTCGATCTTTGACAAGGTCGATCTCCCCGGTGCTGCTCTTGACGGGTTCGATTATGCTTGAAACCGCACAGATTGTATTTTTCGGGCCAGAATTTCACTGCGCAGACGGATCAGCACCAATGTCATGAAATAAGCGGTGAAGCCGACCGCCATCACCAGCAGCGGCACCAACATGGCGGAGGACATGGTCGGAGCGCCGAGCCGGCTAACGCTGGCCGGCTGATGCAGCGTATTCCACCAATCCACTGAAAATTTAATGATCGGAATATTGACCGCCCCGACCAGCAACAGCACATTGCCGGCGGCCGTGCCCCGGTTCGGATCGTCAAAGGCGTTCACCAGCGCGATATAGCCGAGATAAAGGAAAAACAAGATCAGCACGCTGGTCAGGCGGGCATCCCACACCCACCAGGTGCCCCACATCGGCTTGCCCCACAGGCTGCCGGTGATCAGGCAAATGGCGGTGAAGCCCGCCCCCAGCGGCGCCGCCGCCTTGGCGAACAGATCGGCCAGCGGGTGCTTCCACACCAGCCCGACCGCGGCGGCAAGCGCCATGTTGGCGTAGACGAACATCGCCATCCAGGCGGCCGGCACATGCACATACATGATCCGCACCGCTTCGCCTTGCTGGTAGTCCGGCGGTGACGCCCACAACGCCAACACGAACCCGGCGCCGAGCGTCAGAACCGACAAACCGATAAACCAGGGCAGCACGAGATCGGCCAGGCGCAAAAAGCGGGCCGGATTGGCGAAACGGTTCATTTCGGCTCCGTCAACAACTCGGCGAGTGCGGCCAGTAATTCGCCCAAATCCAGGGGCTTGGTCAGCCATTTGTGAAAGCCGGCGGCAAGGCCGCGCGCCATTTCGACTTTCAGCGCCGAGGCACTGATCGCCAGGGCCGGAATATCGGCGGTCTCCGGGTCGGCCCGAAGCCGTTCCAACACCTTGAACCCGGTAATGTCGGGCAGATGAATATCGATCAACACGACATCCGGTCGCTGCTTCCCGGCCGCTTCCAGTCCCGCCTTGCCGGTGCGCGCCGTGAATAAGCGGGCGCCGGGCACGCCGTGAAGCAGACCGTCGACCAATCGCCGGTCAACCGGATTGTCCTCGATATACAATAAGCTGAACGGCGGCAGATCCGGCGTTTGAGCCGAAAGCGACGGCTCGGAATTCGGGGTTTGCATTTCGAACGAATGGCCGGAGGGTGCCGTCGGCATATCAAACCAGAAGGTAGACCCTTCGTCGAGTCTGCTCTCAAACCCGATCTCGCCGTTCATCAGCGTGGCCAGATTGCGGGAAAGCGCCAAACCGATGCCGGCCCCTTCGATTTCACCGAACTCGGCCCCCAGCCGGTTAAAGCTTTTGAACAGCTCCGGCTGCCGTTCAAGCGGAATACCGGGGCCGGTATCGGCGACGGCGATGCGGACCCGTCCGGGATCGGGCTGTGTGACATTAATCGTGACACTGCCGCCGACGTGATTATATTTAATCGCATTAGACAAAAGATTGGTCAGAATTTGCGCAAGACGAGTTCGGTCGCCATGAACAACCAGCGCATCATCGGGAAACGGCTTGTAACCGACCGTAACATTGCGTGCGGTAGACAGCACGGAAACACTCTTGATCGTGGTCAGAACACAGCGATTTATTTCAATGTCCTCCAGATCAAGCGTCAGTTTTTTGGCTTCAATCTTAGAAAGGTCGAGAATATCCGACATCATCTTAAGAAGATGCTCCCCGGCCTCGCGGATATAGGTGACATATTCGTGCTGTTCGACATTAAGCGGTCCGGGCCGTCCCCGTTGCAGCAATTGAGAAAAGCCGATGATGGCGTTCAGCGGCGAGCGCAGCTCGTGGCTCATCTCGGTGATGAATTCGGACTTGGCGAGATTAGCGAGATTAGCGGCCTCGGTCGCGATCTGAAGATCGACCACCAACTCCGACAGTTCATTGGTTTGCTTACGTAAAAAACGCTCGCGCCGTGCCGCCAGCGAAACATCGGTGATCTGGATCAGACACAGACGCGCGCCGTCGACACCGGCAATCGGCTTCAGGGTAACCGACTGCTCGATGTCGGTGCCCCGATTGCGATCATCCGGCAGTGACGTCAGTGGAAACGGCCGACGATTGAGCGAAGGCGACAGCAGGTGGGAATGGTCGCGGGTCAAACAATCCCGTACCGCCGCAATCACCCGTTTGCCGAGGGCGTCGCCGAACAAATCGGTCAGTGTCCGGCCGAGAGCTTTTTCGACGGCGATTCCGGAATGGCGGACGACCCAAGCGTTCCAGCGAACGACCGCCCCCGCGGCATCCAGAACGATGATGCCGTGATCGGCCCAGTCGATCACCTCGCCGCCTATGTTCATGGCTGGTCCTCAAACCGGTCCACCAGCCGGTCGACCGCCATGCTGAACGCCTCCGCCGCCGGAACATCGAGCACGAAGACGATATTGCCATGCATGTTGTGGCGTTGGATGGTGAAATCGATCGAAAGAAAGATGACGTACCAGTCGGCGTCGGGCACCAGCATGCGGATCAAAGCGGCCGGTTCCGATTCGGCATAAACCGGCAGCGCGTTGGTGATTTCACGTTCCAGCAAGTCGGCGATGCAGCTCAGGCAGGCGTTCAGAATGATGTTGCCGACCTCCAGCAGGGCCTCGCGCTCCAGTTCGGTCATTGATTCGATCGGGGCCGGCTCGTCGAGCAGTACCCGGACCAGTTCCAGACTGGCGCGCGCCGGAAAGATCAGCAGAGCATCGCCATGGAACGGGCCGTCAAAGGTCTGGCGTACGACGCTGGCCGGTTCCACCCACTGGCGTTCGGCCATTTCGATGAAAGCGGCCCGCTGCAAGATGCCGAGTTGGGGCACCGTCAGCAGAATTTCCTCATCGATCAACTCGCTCAGCACGCCGGCGGCGTGACCGATGCCGATGTTGAAGATTTCGGTGAGGGCGTCAACCACGCCGGGGGAAAGCTTGACCATCGCCGTTACGCTACGGCCGGGTCGATAAACGCGGCGATTTTGCTCTCGCTGATCGGCTTATCGATGAAACCGATGCCGAGATCGGCGGCGCGTTTCCGCAAGGCCGCCTGGACATTGGCGGTGACCAGGGCGATGCGGGCATCCGGGCGGCGTTCCTTGATGATGGCCGCCACATCCAGCCCGTTCATGCCCGGCATGTTATAGTCGATACTGGTATAGGTCAGAACCGGAATGGTATCGAGAATGCGCAGGGCGTCGGCCCCGTCAGCGGCTTCGAAAACCGTGACGTCGGGGCACGCCTTGTTAACGAAGGCCCGCACCATCTTGCGCGCCAGCCGCGCGTCGTCGACGATCAGAAAGGTTTCTTCGGCCGTCATTGGCTGTCCTCCGGTCGCCCCCGTTCGGGCTCTTCCCCGGGCCCGACCGTCACGTTAAAGAAAATAGAGTCATATCATCCCGATGATGTTATTAAGGTGGATCGGTCCGATGTCAAGCTGACGGTTGCTCCATGCCTTATGCCTCGCTGAGAGACTTCATGGACCGGCTGGAAAAAGCCGGTCGATTGGTGCGGGTGAAGACCCCGGTCTCTTCGGTCCTGGAGCTGACCGAGATTCAGACCCGGTTGCTGGCCGAGGGCGGCCCGGCGGTGCTGTTCGAGTCGGTCCTCAAAGCCGACGGAACGCCTTCTGAAATGCCGGTCCTGGTCAATCTGTTCGGCACGGTCGAACGGGTGGCGTGGGGCATGGACCGCGAGCCCCATCAGTTGCGCGAGGTCGGCGAGACCCTGGCTTTTCTGCGCCAGCCCGAGCCGCCCGGCGGTTTCCGTGAGGCGCTGGAGATGGTGCCGCTGCTGAAAACCGTGCTGGCGATGAAGCCGCGCACCACCGGCAGCGCGCCCTGTCAAGAAGTGGTGCTGACGGGTGCCGAGATCGATCTCGGCCGGTTGCCGATCCAATCCTGTTGGCCGGGCGAGCCGGCGCCTCTGATTACGTGGCCGCTGGTGGTGACCAAGGGGCCGGGCACCGTGCGTGAGGACGGATTCAATCTCGGCATCTACCGCATGCAGGTGCTGGGACGCGATCGCTGCATCATGCGCTGGTTGAAGCATCGCGGCGGCGCCCAGCATTTCCGGCGCTGGAAGGCGGCCGGTCATACCGAGCCCTTCCCGGTCGCGGTGGTGCTCGGTGCCGATCCCGGCGTTATTCTGGCGGCGGTGACCCCGGTGCCGGACACGCTGTCGGAATATCAATTCGCCGGATTGCTGCGCGGAAAACGGGTCGAGTTGGTCGATTGCAAGACGGTTCCGCTCAAGGTGCCGGCCCAGGCCGAGATTATCCTCGAGGGCCATATCGAACCGGACGAAACCGCACTCGAAGGCCCGTATGGCGACCACACCGGCTATTACAACTCGGTCGAGCCGTTCCCGGTCTTTACCCTGTCGGCCATCACCATGCGTCGGCAACCGATTTACCTGTCCACCTTTACCGGCCGTCCGCCCGACGAGCCGAGCGTGCTGGGCGAGGCGCTCAATGAAGTGTTCATCCCGCTGCTGTGCCAGCAATTCCCCGAAATCGTCGATTTCTGGCTGCCGCCCGAGGGCTGTTCGTACCGTATAGCCGTGGTCTCGATGCGCAAAGCCTATCCCGGCCACGCCAAGCGGGTGATGATGGGGGTTTGGTCGTTTCTGCGCCAGTTCATGTACACCAAATGGGTGATCGTGGTGGACGACGACATTAATTGTCGGGACTGGAAAGAGGTGATGTGGGCGATCTCCACCCGGATGGACCCGGTGCGCGATCTGACCTTGATCGAAGGCACCCCGATCGACTATCTCGACTTCGCCAGCCCGGAGTCCGGTCTCGGCGGCAAGGTCGGGCTGGATGCCACCAACAAATGGCCGCCCGAAACCAAGCGCGAATGGGGCGTCAAGCTGCGCATGAGCGATGCGGTGGTCGAAGAGGTCAATCGCAAATGGGCGGCGCTCGGCCTGCCCGGCTCGGGCAAGCCGATCTGGAAATAATACCGATTTCTGAAAATCTTCAGAAATCGGTATCGGGCCGCATGAGCGCGGCATGTCCGGAAGCTTCCGGACATGCGTATAGCGCTTTCGGTGGATCTCTCTTTGCCCGCTGTCGGTTTTGACCGCGATGGTGGCATGCTGAACTCCTGTTCACGGGAGAGCCTCAATGCCCTGGATTCATCATTCAACGCTCGACGTATCGCCGGGACCGCCGATTATCTGGTACGGTCATGGTCACGGGCTTGAGAATGATCACGGCAAGGCCGCTCCGGTCCGGCTTTGGTTTGAGGTGATCCGGTGGGAGAGTGCCGATGCGGTGGGGCGAAAAGTCCGTAACCTCGGTCAAATGGGACATGGTCACTCCGGAGCGGGCGCTGCCGGGGCGCGCGGCCATCATGGCCGTTCCTGAGCGACACCTGATTACCGGTCATCCGATGATTCCCCCGTTTCCGGCCGGGATGGACAGCGCCGTGTTCGGCATGGGCTGCTTCTGGGGGGCCGAGCGCTTGTTCTGGTCGCTGCCGGGCGTTTACACGACCGCAGTCGGCTATGCTGGCGGCTATACCTCCAATCCGACCTATGAAGAGGTGTGCTCGAGCCGCACCGGTCATGCCGAGGTGGTGTTGGTGGTGTTCGATCCCGCCGTGATCGGCTACGCCGAATTGCTTACCCGGTTTTGGGAACATCACGACCCGACCCAAGGACTGCGCCAGGGCAATGATCGCGGCAGCCAGTACCGGTCCTTCCTGTCGGTTCATTCGGCCGAACAGCGGCGGCTGGCCGCCGAAACCCGCAATCTCTACGATCGAGCGCTCGAGAAAAAAGGCTTCGACCCGATCACCACCGAGATCGCCGAGGCTCCGGCTTTTTATTACGCCGAAAGTTATCATCAGCAATATCTGGCCAAGAACCCCGGCGGCTATTGCGGGCTGGCCGGAACCGGGGTCAAGTGCGCTTGACGCACGCCTTTGCAACGCGCGGCCCGGAGTGGTAGGATAGCGGAAACGGGATGCCGGAGCAGACGTCATGACCGCGATTACTTTCGACACGCACCTCTTTATCAAGCGGCTGGTTGCCACCGGCATGCCCGAGCCGCAAGCGGAAACCGTAACCGCGCTGATCCGGGAGGCGCAGGACGGCGCGTCCGAACAACTGGCGACCAAGGGCGATATTTCGTCGGTTCGGCACGATATTGAGCTTGCCAAGCGCGACCTGACCATCCGGCTGGGCGGCATGATCATTGCCTTGGGCGGCTTCCTTGCAGCCATTAAGTTTGTCGGGCACTGATTCTTCCGGGCAAGGCTTCGGTCGGACCCGCCCCATAAACAAAAAAACCGGCCGGGAAATTCCCGACCGGCGTTTTTGATAGGATACCATAAAGCGCAGTTTATTCGGCGGGAGCTTCGTTATTCCCGGCACCGGCTGCGGCCTTGGTCAGCTCGAACAAACGACGCCGGACCAGCGGATCGGCAATCTTGTAATACGCGCGCACCAATTCCAGGGTTTCGCGCTTGGCCATCGGGTCGAGGCCGAGGGTGTCGGTCCCGGACGATTCGCCGCCCGGCTGCACCGCCGCCTGACCGTCCTCGTCAACACCCAAATCATCAAAGAAATAGGAGACAGGCACATCAAGCACGTTCGACAGCTTCCACAGCTTGGACGCGCTGATGCGGTTCATGCCGCGCTCGTACTTCTGCACCTGCTGGAAGGTCAGGCCAATGGCTTCACCCAGCTTTTCCTGGCTCATTCCGAGCAGGGTGCGCCGCAACCGCACGCGCGAACCGACATGGACGTCAATCGGGCTCGGCCCGTCCTTGGCGATGGAGCGTTTTGCTTTGCGACCGGGCTTGACCCGTTCTTCAACTTTCTTAATCATACCACCCCCGTTTTCGGTCGGCCGGTTCGGAACGAAACAACGTCTCCGGGTTCGGCCGCAAATTCGATATTAGACGATTAGCAGAAAAAGACAAGGATTTCGACAGGTTTTTCGCGATCTAATACGTATGGCTGAGGTGCCGGTCTTTTTCTACCCTCTTCGTAGCAGAGGCGAGGCCGATCGGTCGGCCTGCGCATAGCCGGCTACCGGTTTAAACAGGGCATCCGAAGCCGCATTCAAGCGACGGTTCGTTCCGTGTTACCATTGCCAGGATGCAAAAGTGAATGCCATCGTACGCGACGTTGCAGGTTCAAGCAACAGGATATATCGCCCGAGCCGGCGCCACCAATCCTATCCATAGAGACTACGCCCGAAAGCGGGTCAAAAACTAAGCATCAAATCACTGAGCCGTTATCATATTAACGGACAGGAACATCGTATTCTTACAGCCAGGCCAATCACGCAGCCCGATCAAAAACCTCTACTCTTTCTCTTCAGTCCTTTTCCGCTCGGATGATACCGGCCGAACAAGCGGGACCACCCGGCGCAGCCATCGACTTGATCATGCGCCCCGCTACTGCACATTGAAATCAGGATGCATGCATAAAGATTATCAACTATCTATAATAGCGAGGGCAGTCTAACTTGAAAAGACGAAATTTTGGATATTCATTGGCCTTTAAAACGAGAAAGCCGGCCGTTAAAACGGGAAAGCGGCTCGATATCGGCGCGGCTCGGCAGCGGGGTATCCGGAAAATCAATCCAGGACACGACATCATTAATCGTCACGTCACTATGGCGATCGCGCAACAGCATGTGCCAACCGTCCGGATAGACGGAAATCCGCTGATACCCAGGGGGCAAGCGCTCCAGCAAAGAAAGGACAGCCGGTTTCGGTAAAACTTCTTCGTGCTGACCGTACATGACCAGAGCCGGCGTTTTAAACCGGGGAGCTGCCGCCAGCGCCTCGCCCATCAACTCAACCAGGCCGTTCATGGAGTCAACCCGAGTCGCTTTGATCACCAGCGGATCGCGGCTATAGGCGCGCAGCATCTCGACATTGTCCGAAGGATGGATTTTCAATTCGCGCGGCGTGGTCAAGGTGAGACCGGGCACCAAGCTATTAGCAAGCCATAATGCGATGCGCGGTGCTGCCGCCATGGTTTCCCGCCCCCAAATCGCCGGAGCCACCAGCACCGCGCCCTTGATCGCAGCCAGCGGCGAGTCGGGCCGCACGGCACCGCCGAGCGCGCTCATGATCACCGCACCGCCCATGCTCTCGCCCAACAGATACATCGGCACGCCCGGATAACGTTTTTGCAGCAAACCGGCGACCGTCTCCATATCGGAACGCAAGGTCGCGCCGCCCGGCCACACGCCCTGGTTAAGCGTGGTGCCGAAGCCGCGCTGATCATAGGCACAGGTTAGAATGCCCCGGGATGCGAGAACCGGCCCGATCCCCGCAAAGGCATTGGAATAATCGTTGAAGCCGTGCAGAGCCAGCAACAAGACCCGAATCGGGCCGTCGGGCGACCACAAACGCAGGGGCAAGCGGTAGCCGTCGGCGGCAATCACGGCCCCCGGCACGGCTTCCGGCACCATCACCGGGGTGTTGATCGGTAATCCGCCGAGCTGCAAAGTACCGACGCAGCCGGAAACGGCCAGCAGACTGAACCAAAATCCCACTTTTCCGTTAGTCAACGGATTGGAGCTACGGGTCAATTTCGTCTTTTCCATAAAGAGGATTGATCGCACCGCATCATTCGGTATCATCCCTGCGGCATCCGGTCGGATCAAGGAACTATTCTAGCAGGAGTGAGGGCATGCAGCCGATAGAGACTATTATCGTGGACAAACTTACGGTCGATTGCGATGGCGGCGTCGGGGCGCTCGGTCATCCCCGGGTCGCCTTGTCGTTGGAAAAGAGCGGGCAGGCAACCTGCCCCTATTGCAGCCGCGTGTATAGTCTCGGCGAGTCCGCAGGCACCGGCAGCCGGGGGCATTGATTCCATTACCGTTATTTTCCCCTTCCCCTGACCTGACAGGCGATTTATGGCGATTCTGGTTACCGGCGCCGCCGGCTTCATCGGTTCTCACGTAGCAGCCCGACTGCTTGCCCGCGGCGAAACCGTGATCGGCGTGGATAACGTCAATGCCTACTATGATGTTAGACTTAAGGAAGCCCGGCTGGCGCGGCTACTGGCCACGAAGAATTTTTCTTTTCACCGGGTCGATATCGGCGATACCGCGCGTTTTAACGCGGCGATGGCCGAAGCCGGCGGTGCGGTCGCCGGCGTAGTCCATCTGGCGGCCCAGGCCGGTGTGCGCCACTCGATCACCCATCCCTTCGATTACATCACCGCCAACATCGTCGGTCATCTGACGGTGATGGAATGGTGCCGCCACCAGCCCGGACTTCGGCATATGGTCTATGCCAGCTCCAGTTCGGTCTATGGCGGCAATACCAAGTTTCCATTTTCCGTCGAGGACCGGGTCGACCATCCGATTTCGCTCTATGCCGCGACCAAAAAGGCCGACGAGCTGATGAGCCATACCTACAGCCATCTTTATCGGATTCCACAAACGGGGCTGCGCTTTTTCACCGTATACGGGCCATGGGGCCGACCCGACATGGCCTTGTTCCTGTTCTGCAAGGCGATTCTGGCCGGCGAGCCGATCACGATCTTCAATAACGGCAACATGCGCCGCGACTTCACTTATATCGACGATATCGTGACCGGTGTGGTGGCGGCGCTCGACAATCCGCCGGAAGATCAGGGACCGACCGGGGCGCCGCACCGGGTGTTCAACATCGGCAATAACCGCTCCGAGCCGCTGATGAAGATGGTCGAGTTGTTGGAAACCGCGCTCGGCCGACCGGCGATCAAAGAGTTCGGGCCGATGCAGCCGGGTGATGTCGAGGCCACCTATGCCGATATTACCGCGACCTCGGAACAGTTGGGCTATGCCCCGACCACCCCGATCGATGTCGGCATCCCGCGCTTCGTCGCCTGGTACCGGGAACATTACGGCGTGTGATCTTCGTCACCGGGTCGGTCTGTGATCTCCATCACAGGGCTTATCAGGCAAATGCCGTAGCCTTACTCTCGAGGTTGGTTCGGGAGGATTTTATGGATAGCAACGGCTTGTTCCGGGACGAGACGCTCAAGAACTCGGCCCGGGGGATCGGCTACAGCATTATCGACTTGCCGTCCGCCCCGGCCCCGGCCCGAAGCCGGTCCGAGGCGGGCGAGGATGATGAAGGCCGCTCGGTTCGGCGCGCTCCGGTTTCTCTGCGCCGCTATGCAGAGCCGCTGGCTAATGAACGGCTCGGCAGTCCCAACGGTGAGGTTCAGCATCTGCTGACCTTATTGGACCAAGTGCGTGAAGGCACCATGGCGTCGGGCAAAAAGATGTTTCCCTGGAGTCGGGAGCAAATCGAGACGCTGTGGGATAATTTGATCCGGGGATGGTCGATCGGCATGCTGATCGCGCTTGATCTGACCGGCCACCCTGAATTGTCCTGGCCGGAGCGCTTCGGCCCCTATCCGACCAAAATCGAGCCGGGAAAGCGGACCAGCTTGCTGTTCGGCGCCGAAAAAATGGCCGCGCTGGCCTGGAGCCTGGCCGATCCGCCGACCGCGTTCGAAGAGCGGTTGGCTCCCGACGAGTCGGCGATCTGGGCCAGGGATACTCTGGTGGTTGACGTCAATTTTCGCCGCGTTCAGTTCGTGCGCGATGTGTGGGACGCGCGTCGACAGCTTCCGGTTCGACTGTTGCCGCGGGCCTCGGCTTGCGTCAATGCGATGAACCGGATGGAGATTACTCCGGTCGAGCGGGAATGGCTGAACCGAACCGCCCGCCGCCTGATGGAAGCCCGAATCAGCGTCTACCTGCTGCCGGCTGAAGAAGCCGAAGATGCCGCGCGCATGATCGACAATTTCCGGCAGATCGGCGTGCTGCCCTGACGGCTAATCCTGATGGCCCCGGGCGCGCCGGTATCGGGCCGCGACGGCGGCCCTAAATCCGGCCCATGATTTCCGCGGCCAGCGCCGCCATCTCTTCGGCACCCTTCGACCCCTTATCGGTCTCGGTCACCGCGCGGCCCGCCAGCATGGCGCCGGCATAGCCGGTACGGTTGCCGACTCTGGCCTCGGCCAGATCGACCGCAGGCGGCATCAACAGGCACTTGATCTCGCCGACCACGGTTTCGGTGACCTTGCTGCGGGTCGGCATGCGGTTCAGCACCAACAGCACCTTGACCTTTTCCTGCTTGCACAGCTCCAAAGTCGGCCGGGTCGCCCAGAAATCCATCGGGCTCGGCTGGATCGGCACCACCACGATCGAGGCGGCCCGCACCGCGATCCGCGCTTCGGTTTCGGCATGGGGCGGGCTGTCGATCAGAACGACGTCGCATTCGCGCGCCAGCCGTTCAACCTCTTTCTGTGTGCGCCAGCCGGTGATTTTGCTCAACACCATGTCGCCGTCGCTTTCGGGGCTGCGCATGCGCGCCTCGTACCAGCGGGTCAAACTGCCCTGCGGGTCGATATCGACCAGGGCGACGCGCTTACCGGTCTGCTGCCACGCCACCGCAAGATGAGCTACCAAAGTGGTCTTGCCGGCACCGCCCTTTTGCTGAGCGATGGTGATAATTTTACCCGCCATAATGCTTTCTCCCGCTGTTCGAGCCTGCGAACAACCGATATATCTGCATAGTACACCGGGCCGGCAGGCGCAAGCGCGGTGCCCCGGAAGAAGAAGGCCTTTCATGACCCCGAGACCTGAAATTCTGCCGCCCTCATACGCGGCGATTGCCCGCGCCGCCGAATTGCTGCACGAAGGCGAGTTGGTGGCCTTTCCGACCGAGACGGTTTACGGCCTGGGCGCCGACGCCGCCAACGAGCGTGCCGTCCTGTCGATTTACGCCGCCAAGGGACGCCCCGAGTTCAACCCGCTGATCGTTCATGTGCCCGATTTGGAAATGGCCGAGCGGATCGCGGTGTTCGATGACCGCGCCCGCACGCTTGGCCTGTGTTTGTGGTCCGGGCCGTTTACCGTGGTGCTGCCGCGCCGTGACGATGCCCCGATTTGTCCGCTGGTCAGCGCCGGTTTGCCCAGCGTTGCGATCCGGGTGCCCGCTCATTCGGTCGCGCGCGCCCTGTTAAAAGAGTTCGGAGGCGCGATTGCGGCACCCAGCGCCAACCGCTCGGGCGCGCTCAGCCCGACCACGCCGATGCATGTCGCCACCGATTTGGGCGAGCGCGTCGCCATGATTCTGGCGGGCGGGCGCTGCCAGGTCGGGATCGAGTCCACCATTCTCGACATGACGGTTGACCCGCCGCGCCTGCTGCGCCCCGGCCGGGTCGGACGACGCGAAATCGAAGGGCTGATCGGCCCGATCGCCGCGCCCGATCAAGACGATACCGCCGAAGTGACCGCCCCCGTCGCGCCCGGCCAATTGCTGAGTCATTACGCGCCGCGCCTGCCGGTGCGACTAAATGCCGCAACCGTGGCCCCGACCGAGGCTCTGCTCGCCTTCGGCCCGGATCGGTTCATCCGGGGCGGGGCCGAGCGGCTCAATCTCAGCCCGCAAGGCGATTTGCACGAAGCGGCAAGCAACCTTTACACCATGCTGCATGCGCTCGATAAGCCCGCCTATTCCGCGATTGCGGTAATGACGATCCCCCAGAACAGCATCGGCTTTGCGATCAATGACCGGTTGCGCCGCGCCGCCGCGCCCCGGCCTTCTTCTAATCCTTGAGCCATCCAATCCTTGAGCCATCCAATCCTTGAGCCATCCAATCCTTGAGAAAGTCCGCGCTCATGTCATCACCGCTTTTCGATCGGATCCGGGCCGTGGTCGGCCCCAAGGGGTTCCTTGACGAAGCTGCCGACACCGCCCCCTATCTGTCCGAATGGCGCGGCCGCTTCACCGGGCGCTGCCGGGCGGTGGTGCGCCCGGCCAATACCGCCGAGGTCGCCGAGGTGGTGCGCTTGTGTTGCGAGGCCGGACAGGCGATCGTGCCCCAGGGCGGCAACACCTCGCTGGTCGGCGGCTCGATCCCGTTCGAGACGGGCGAGGAAATCGTCTTGTCGCTGTCGCGCCTGAACCGAATTCGTGACCTCGACCCGCTCAATCATACCGTAACGGTCGAGGCCGGCTGCGTGCTCCAGACCGTGCGCGAGGCGGTGGCGGAGGCCGACCGCCTGTTGCCGCTCAGCTTCGGCGCCGAGGGCACCTGCCAGATCGGCGGCTGCCTGTCGACCAATGCCGGCGGCACCATGACCGTTCGCTACGGCAACACCCGGGATCTGGTGCTCGGGCTGGAAGCGGTGCTGCCCGACGGCCGGATTTGGAACGGGCTGCGCCGGCTGCGCAAGGATAATACCGGTTACGATCTGAAACATTTGTTCATCGGAGCCGAGGGCACGCTCGGCATCATCACCGCCGCCGTGCTCAAGCTCTACCCGCGGCCGCAACAGGTCGAGACCGCCTTTGTCGCGGTCGCCGACCCGGCCGCCGCCATCGCGCTGTTATCCGATATGCGCGAGGCCACCGGCGACGCGGTCACCGCCTTTGAACTGATTCCGCGGATCGGGATCGATTTCGCGCTTCGTCACGTAACCGGAACGATCGATCCGCTGGCGGAACGACATGAGTGGTACGTATTGACCGAGGCCGGCGCCGGCCGGCGCTCCGAGGGTTTTCGGAGCTTGTTCGAAAGCGGACTGGAGAAAAGTTTCGAAGCCGGAACAGTTCTCGACGCCGTAATTGCCGAGAGCACGACCCAGCAACGCGCGTTCTGGTTCATTCGCGAGGCGATCGTCGAGGCGCAGAAATACGAGGGCGGCTCGCTCAAGAACGATGTTTCGGTGCCGGTGTCACGGGTGGCCGACTTCATCCGGGAGGCGACCGAGGCGGTGTGCGCGCGGATTCCCGGCATTCGCGCGGTCCCGTTCGGCCATGTCGGCGACGGCAACATTCACTTCAACCTCAATCAGCCCGAAGGCGCCGACACCGCCGCGTTCATGGCGCGCTGGGATGAAATTCAAACCACGGTCAACGACATCGTGCGCGCCATGGACGGCTCGATCAGCGCCGAACACGGCATCGGCCGGATCAAACGCACCGAATTGAGCCGGGTCAAGGATGCTCTCGATATCGAATTGATGCGCGCGATTAAAACCGCCTTCGATCCGAAGGGCATCATGAACCCAGGCAAGCTGGTGCCCTAGGAACGTTAACCCGGTTAAAGCACCGTCATGGCCGTGCTATGATCGGTCATGACTACCCCCGGTCCGGAGGACAATTGCGATGGCGGAACCCGCGACGATCTTTGACGAGGAAGACACCGAAGCCGAGGAACGGGCGATCCAGGAGGCCGAGGCCGATATCGCCGCCGGCCGGGTCGTGCCTCATGCCGAG
>SERZ01000913.1_pt1 | contig 18459 bp, 16 predicted proteins | sample 3171461 | NCBI WGS metagenome assembly SERZ01 (sample SAMN06051861, study PRJNA518727) | freshwater metagenome | biome: subpolar coniferous forest; feature: holomictic lake; material: water; isolation source: holomictic Lake 227, 6 m depth | place: Canada: near Kenora, Ontario | collected... | reverse complement strand
ATTGACCGTGCAGGCCGCGCCTGTGGTTGGAGTTCCGAGTATCTCCCTTGCGCGGTTCATGGTTTGTCAGTCACGACGCGACGCACACTTCAAACCTTCAAGGTTAAGAGTGTTGTCGATGGCACATTGGAAGGCTGATTCTCAATAAACAAGGGGCACACAAATGAATGTGTGCCCCTTGTTTTTAAAAACTACTGGTACTGATTACAGCTGCATGTCAGGAAAAGCTGGCGTTGCAATCTTGGCAGCGCTCTTGAGTTCCTGGATGTACTTCTGAATCGCTTCCTGTGACTTCTGGCGCTTTAGTTGTTCTTTCACAGCATCGACCTCAGGAATCGGACGCGGTTTCTGTTCACGTTCGCGGGAGATGAGGATATGCGACGCGGTGACGGTTGCGGGTTTCGCAGCAACATCACCCTTTGCTTCGACAGCTTCGGTACGCGCCGTGACCTTGATCAGGTGGTAACCGAAATCTGTTTCAACAATGCCACCCACTTGACCGATGGGCTGTGTGAAAGCCGCATCTTCAAACGGCTTGACCATCTGGCCACTCTGGAACGTACCCAGATCGCCGCCCTTTTCCTTGCTCGGGCAGTCTGAATTTTCCTTGGCGAGTGCGGCAAAGTCTGCACCTTCGCTGATTTTCTTCTTCAGGCTCAGGATCTTTTCGCGCTTCGCTTGATTCTTCGCTGCGAGAAATTTATTGGTTCCCGCCGCTTCAGCGTTCGCACGCACAACATCGTCGACAACCTTTTTCACTTCAGCGTCTGTCACGGTGAGCGTGCTGTTGATTTTCGCTTCAAGGAACTTATCAATCATGATGCCTTCGTCAAATTCCTTGCGGGCTTCGACTGCGCCGATGGGTGAATCCTTGAAGTACTGCTCCACGGTCATGTTCTTATCGCGAGCCTTGAGCATACCTTCCAAACGATCCGTTTGTTTCTTGCGATCTTCATCTGTGATTTTGACGGCAGCCTTTTTGACTTCAGCCATAATTAAAGCGCGCATAATCATGCTGGAAACCACGCGTTGCTCAAAGAACTTACGGGCTTCAACCTGTTGTTCTGGCGGTACGCTTTGCGAGGCCATGACCTTGTTAACGATTGCGTCCACGTCTTTGCGAATATACTTGGTGTCATTGACGGAAGCCATGACTTCATTGGGATCTTTGGGCTTCTCGTTCACTACAGGAGCCGATGTGGTTGCAGGTGCGGGATTAGCAGGTGTTGTTGCGGTTCCCTTTTCCTGTTTCTTGCAGCCCGAGGCAGTAACGAGTGCGACGGCGATCGCGGTGCAAAACAGATGTGAGCTTTTCATGCTATTGAATCTCCTGTAACGCAATTTTTTGCGTAGGTGTTGTTTCTATCATCTCAAGGACAACCCTGCGAACCGACGCGGGTACATCGAGATGTAAAGTTATAAATATACCAAGAAATCTGGATAATCCAAGCGGAAGTTTTGATTTTTCGTTATTTTTCTTTGGTGGCTCGGTTTCAACGATGAGAGGATAACGACCTGAAATGAGCTTTTGACGGAGCAGGGTGAAGTGTTCTTGGATGCTTGGAGAGAGTGAAATATGGGATTCGTCCTGATCTGGAGAAGCATTATGCTGACAGCGTATTCGTCCTGTGGAGACTGAAAAAGAAAACCAACTTGGACGGGGTGTGTGACATCTCGTACAAAGTGTAAGGTCTGGGAGTAAACCTAGCAAGTGGAGCAAATGAAGTTCGTAGCGAATGATACAGTCTATGAGTGAAGCTGTGGGGCAGGATGAAAGAGAGTCAAGAGTTTGCTTAAGAAGCGTATAGACATCTTGATGGGGTTGACGGAGGGGGAGGGCCCTCGCTGTCAGATCAACAAGATAGGCCGCCACAGCCGTGGCACGCCACTGCTCACGTAGGGGATCATGACGTATGAGCGGTGAACATTCTTTGGCAATATGCACGCCGTCATGCTCGCGTGTGTAAAACTGAAGGTCGCAAGTATAAAAGAGATCGTACTGTCCGAGGAAGGGGCTCTTGGGACGGGAGGCGCCCTTGATAGAAGTCACGATACGTCCGTGATCAGGTGTCAACCAGGTGACGATGTGTGAGGTCTTTGACCAGGGCCGTATTTGAAGTACGATAGCCTCTGTCTGTGTGATCATGGTTATGATGGTATAGGGGGTATCGCCGCCGCCTGTGCTTGTACATTAGGGGGCATTGCCCCTGCTGAAACAATCAGGTTGATCGCTGTATTCACGTTCATATCGGTATAGATGACCTCGCGCTTCGGATAAATAATAAAAAAACCATTGGTTGGATTTGGCGTTGTCGGGATGAATACATTCACGCAGGCCAGTGGCTGGCCCTGCTCATCAAGGATGTATTTCGTGATGGAATCATCCGTCTTCGATGTGACAAGCCCGATGGAGTAATTGTTCTTGCGAGGATAATGCACAAGGACAACGGCATCGAACATGCTGTTTTGGCGGTTCTCAACCCATTCCTTGAATTTCTTCATGAAATTATAGATGGTGCTGAGGAATGGAATCCGAGAGAAAAGTTCATCGATCACACGTGTTAACTGTTTACCGATGAAGTAGGTGATGACCCCCAAGAAATAAAAGAAGATCAATACGCACAACAACAGGAGCAGCTTCAGTAGATATCCGCCAAACGCATTGCTTATTTTGTCGAGATATTGCTGCGGGAACCAGGCTGTAGCAAGGTTGAGTATAAAATTGAAGATCAGAACCGTGGCAACAACAGGCGCTGCAAAAAGGAGGCCTGCAAAAATGCGATTGCGGATGTGCGCGACCCAATCGTGTTTGGAAGCAGGTTTGGTGCTGGCTGTGTTCATTTATTTGTTCAGAGCAGAAGATGTGTTTACGGCGCTGTTGAATTGTGCCCGTTTTTCATAAGATGAACGCAGACGCATGTAAATCATGCCGCATATTGGGATTGAAACGAAATAGCAGATCCCGATTATTCCTAATGTGATCCATGCGTGTGCGACGAGCATTCCAATAACAAAGATGATGAAGATTGCGACAGGGATTTGAAACCGCCTGCTGATATGCATCTTTTTCATGGAGATGGTGGGGGCGCGACTGGCCATGAGAATGCCGCACACGATGAGCATGACACTGCCGACCCAGGGCGACTGAAGCATGGCGGAATCGAAATGTAAATCCAGAATGGCCGGCGTGAGGACGAGGCCTGCTGCTCCAGGTGAGGGAAGGCCGACAAAGAAGTGTTTCCAGTAAGGCTGTGTCGGGCCGTCATCAATCATGATGTTGAACCGCGCCAGCCGGAATGCGCAACAGAGGGCATAGAAGAGTGCAAAAGCCCAGAAGATGCCGCGAAGATGATAGAGCGGGCTTCCCTCGGGAAGTACCTCCATAATCCAGAAGTAGGTGAAGATTGCAGGTGCAACACCGAAGCTGACAAAATCGGAAAGGGAGTCCAGTTGTTCGCCAAGCTTTGATGTCACTTTAAGCATCCGGGCCATGCGTCCATCCAGTCCGTCCAGGACAGCCGCGATCGTAATTGCGATGACAGCAAGTCTCCACTCACCTTGACAACTCATACGAATGGAGGTAATGCCACTTGCCGCAGCCATTAAGGTGATGAGATTCGGGAGCATGGCTCGAACTGGAAGTTCACGTGGAATACGTTGCTGCTTTTGTTTCTTTTTTCGAAAACGGAATTTACTCATAGCATATTCTTTCGCAGGTTAAACGTTTTGTCCTGTTACGGTTGTGCTTTGAAATACGCAAGCGGGGTTTCTCCTGCGATCATAGTCTGTCCGACACGTACTGTGGGTTCAACGCCCAGGGGCAGGTAAACATCGACGCGACTTCCAAAGCGAATAAGACCAAAGCGTTCAGCACGTTCTAGTTTTTGCTCTTCTTTGACGAGGCAAAGAATGCGCCGTGCAACAAGTCCAGCAATCTGAACAAAAGCAAGTTTTTGTCCGTTTGTTGCTGTCATCAAATAAAGATGTCGTTCATTCAATTCGCTTGCTTTATCGAGGGAAGCATTCAGGAATGACCCAGGAATGTAATGGGTCTTTATAATCGTTCCGCTTGCAGGCATCCGATTGACATGCACATTAAAAACACTCATAAAAACGCTGACACGCCAGACAACGGGGCTTGGGCTTAGCCCCAGTTCTATCGGCACGGGGACTTCAGCAAGCATCGAAACCGTTCCGTCTGCTGGACTCACGATCGCAAGGGCATCTCGCGGTTGAACCCGTTCTGGGTCACGAAAAAAGAGGTAGACCGCAATGGGCAGCAACCAAAGCAAGAGTGGCCATCCAAGATGTCCGCACCAGGTGAGACCAGAATAAATGATTAAAACGACTATAGCTGAAATCAGCACAAACCGTATGCCTTCGGCATGGATGGGCGGAAACAGGAGACGTGAACACGATAAATCAACAGTATCCATAAAATAGGAGTGCTCGTAATAAAAAATAGACAAATAGTATCTCACACAGGCTTAAATCATGCAAGGCTACGCTGAAAGAGAAAAGTGAATATTTTTTTAAAAACGGGATTGACAGAATGGTGGCTTATGTCCTATAATAACGTCATTCAAGAACTTCTATGGAGTCTTGGATGTGTTCTGTTGTTTGAAGCCTCCCCCGTTTCAAACACAGGTTTCCCCCCTGAAGAACACAGGATAATATATATGTCCTCCCTGGCGGCGGGTAAAAGTTTAGGCTTTTATCCGCCGTTTTTTTTGTGTACTGTAAAAGTTATGAACATCGTGACAGTCATCATTGCCAATGGCCTTTTTCCGTCGCATCCTGCTCCGCTCGAGGTATTGCGAAAAGCAGCGCGCATCGTCTGTTGTGACGGTGCTGCGAATGCGCTTGTCGAAAGTTCCGAGTTTCCGCCGGTCGCTGTGGTGGGCGATGGCGACAGTCTTTCTGAATCTGCCCGTAAAAAATTTGCAGGGTGTCTTGTGATGAGCGGTTGTCAGGAGACGAACGATTTAACAAAGGCTTTTCGGTTTTGTGTTAAACAGGGATGGAACGATATTGTGATTGTGGGGGCTACAGGAAAACGGGAGGACCATACGCTGGGCAATCTTTCGCTGCTGGCTGATTTTTCATGCGAAGCCTCTGTACGTATGATGACGGATGCGTGTATCATTACCCCAGTGTCCGAAGCGACAACACTGCCCTCGCATGAAGGACAGTCGGTCTCCTTTATCGCTTGTGATCCTCGTGTTCAATTAACGGTCGACGGTGTTCGGTATCCAGTTCAGAATCTTGAATTGTCGAGCTGGGCAACCGCCACCCTAAATGTCGCGACAGGATCCTTATTACGCATACAGCCGGTCCATGGAGTTCTGCTGGTTTTTCAAACATACGCATAGGCGTGTTAGAAATTTATAAAAAAAAACGGCCCACACTTTCCAGTGCGGGCCGTTTTGTTTGATATAATCGTGTTTAAACGATTACATGTCCATGCCACCCATACCTTGGTTTGGCATCTGAGCTTCCTTCTTCTCCGGAATCTCAGTGACCATGCACTCTGTGATGAGCAGGAGACCTGCGATCGACGCTGCATTCTGCAACGCGCTACGGGTCACCTTTGCCGGATCCAACACGCCAGCCTTCACGAGGTCTTCGTAAACGCCCGTTGCGACATTGTAACCGTAGGAGGCCTTGCCCTTCTTCACGTTCTCGACGATCAGAGGAGCTTCCAAACCTGCGTTTTCAACGAGCTGACGCAGAGGAGCTTCCAGGCACTTCGAGATGATAGCCACGCCGACCTTCTCATCGCCGACCGTCACGACGCTTTCCAGCGCCTTCTGGCAACGGATAAGAGCGACGCCACCACCTGCGACGATGCCTTCTTCAACGGCTGCGCGGGTTGCGTGCAGCGCATCGTCGACGCGATCCTTCTTCTCTTTCATCGCGGCTTCGGTAGGAGCACCGACCTTGATCACTGCTACGCCGCCAGCGAGCTTCGCCAGACGTTCCTGGAGTTTTTCGCGGTCATAGTCAGACGAGGTGTCCTCAATCTGCTTCTTGATGAGTGCCACGCGAGCCTGAATATCGCTGGTTTTCCCGCCGCCTTCGACGAGAGTCGTGTTATCCTTGTCAACCGTAACCTTCTTCGCACGGCCGAGGTCGGTGATCTCAACGTTCTCGAGCTTGATGCCGAGGTCTTCGCTGATCATCTTGCCGCCCGTAAGGATGGCGATGTCTTCGAGCATAGATTTACGGCGATCACCGAATCCAGGTGCCTTGACAGCGCAAACCTGCAGGGTGCCGCGCAGCTTATTCACGACGAGTGTCGCGAGTGCTTCGCCTTCGACGTCTTCCGCGATGATCATCAGCGGCTTGCCAGTCTTGGCAACGCCCTGGAGCAGCGGGAGCATGTCATTCAGGCTTGAAATCTTCTTTTCGAAGATGAGGATGTAGGGGTTCTCAAGCGCGCATTCCATCTCTTCCGCATTCGTAACGAAGTACGGGGAGAGATAGCCCTTATCGAACTGCATACCTTCGACGACGTCGAGGGTGGTTTCGAGGGTCTTGGCTTCCTCAACGGTGATGGTGCCGTCCTTGCCGACCTTGTCCATCGCCTCAGAAATGATTGCACCAATTTCCGCTTCGCCGTTTGCGGAGATGGTGGCGACCTGTGCGATTTCTGACGGATCCTTCACACGCTTGGACTGCTTGGCGATTGCTTCGACAACAGCCTTGGTGGCCTTATCGATGCCGCGCTTGATCGCCATCGGGTTTGCACCCGCGGTGACATTCTTCAGACCTTCGCGATAGATGGCCTCAGCCAACAGGGTTGCGGTGGTGGTACCATCACCCGCGATGTCGCTGGTTTTGCTGGCCACTTCGCGAACCATCTGTGCGCCCATGTTTTCGAAGGGGCAAGGGAGTTCAATTTCCTTTGCGACGGTGACGCCGTCCTTAGTGATGGTTGGTGAACCGAACTTCTTGTCCAAGATCACATTGCGTCCGCACGGACCGAGGGTCGACGAGACAGCCTTGCTCAACTTGGCGATGCCGGCCAAAATCTTCTGGCGGGCTTCCATATCATACATCATTTGCTTTGCAGCCATGGTAATTTGTTTCCTTTCGATTGTTTATTGTTACTCAATCACGCCGAGCAGGTCATCTTCGCGGACGAGCTGGTATGTCTTGTCGTTGAGTTTCACTTCGGTCCCGCCGTATTTGGGAAGGAGAACCTTGTCGCCGACCTTGACGTCGAACTTGATTTCCTTGCCATCTTCGTCGCGCTTCTTGCCAATGGCAATGACTTTGCCTTCCATTGGTTTTTCTTTGGCGTTATCCGGGATAATGATTCCGCCTTTGGTCATTTCCTTCACATCAATGGGCTCGACTAATACGCGATCACCCAGGGGACGAATCTTCGTCATAGTTGTGTTTCTCCTTTTTGGTTTTGTTAGATAACGGGTAGGCACAACGGCCTACCCTTACAGTTGTTAGATTATGGGTAGGCACAACGGCCTGCCCTTACAGATTATTTGTCCTTCATCGTGAACTCGGCATCAATGACACCGTCATCGCCGGTTTTTCCTGTTCCGCCAGAGCTTTCTCCGCCATTCGGAGGAGGTGCTCCTGCGCCAAAGTCAGGTCCGGGTTGTGCTCCAGCGGCGCCCGGCTGATTGTACATACCGGCAGTTACGGCTTCCATCGCCTTAGTGAGCGCGTCCTGCTTGGTCTTGATCTCGCTGGTCGAATTGCTCTTCAGTGCTTCCTTCAGATCAGCCACAGCCTTTTCAACTGGGGCCTTCTTTTCTGCAGGAATCTTGTCTGCATTTTCGGTCAGCGTTTTCTCGACCTGGTAACAGAGATTTTCCGCATGATTCTTGGTTTCGACCTCTTCACGGCGCTTAGCATCTTCTTCAGCGTGTACTTCAGCGTCTTTACGCATCCGCTCGATCTCATCCTTTGAGAGACCGCTGGAGGCTGTGATGGTAATTTTCTGTTCCTTACCAGTGCCTAGATCCTTTGCGGTCACGTTGAGGATGCCGTTTGCATCGAGGTCGAAAGCGACTTCGATCTGCGGGCGCCCACGAGGTGACGGAGGAATGCCATCCAAGTGGAAATTGCCGATTTCCTTGTTGTCGTGCGCCATCTTACGTTCGCCTTGGTAGACGTGAATGTCTACGGAGGGCTGGTTGTCGGCTGCGGTACTGAAAATCTCACTCTTCTTGGTCGGGATCGTGGTGTTGCGTTCGATGAGCGGAGTCATCACTCCGCCAAGGGTCTCGATACCGAGGGTCAGAGGGGTAACATCCAACAGCAAAACGTCCTTGACTTCACCCTTGAGAATGCCTCCCTGGATAGCCGCACCGATGGCCACGACCTCATCTGGGTTTACGCCCTTGTGGGGCTCCTTGCCGAACAACTGCTTGGCCTTCTCCTGAAGCTTGGGCATGCGCGTCTGACCGCCGACCAACACGACTTCGTCAACAGTTGAGAGTCCCGAATCGCTCATGCACTTCTTGCATGGCTGCGTGGTACGCTCAATAAGAGCATCCGTGAGCTGTTCCATCTTTGCTCGCGAGAGTGAGACAGTCAAGTGTTTCGGTCCTGTTGCGTCTGCCGTGATGAAGGGCAAGTTGATTTCCGAGGTGGTTGCGGAGGAGAGTTCACACTTCGCCTTTTCGGCAGCTTCTTTCAGACGTTGTAACGCCATCATGTCCTTGGAGAGGTCAATGCCGTTTTCGCGCTTAAATTCATCATTCAGCCAGTTCATGATGGTCTGGTCGAGATCGTCACCACCCAAATGAGTGTCGCCATTCGTGGCCTTCACTTCGAAAACGCCGTCGCCGATGTCCAGCACGGAGATATCAAAGGTTCCGCCGCCAAAATCATAAACCGCGATTTTTTCATCTTTTTTCTTGTCCAGGCCATACGCGAGGGATGCCGCTGTCGGTTCGTTGATAATGCGCAAAACATCAAGTCCCGCGATGCGTCCCGCATCCTTGGTGGCCTGACGCTGTGAATCATTGAAGTAAGCTGGAACCGTGACGACCGCTTGCGTAATGGTTTCACCGAGGAATGCTTCCGCATCGGTTTTCAGCTTCTGCAGAATCATCGCCGAGATTTCTGGGGGCGAATAGGTCTTGCCAGAAATAGAAACCTGTGCATCACCATTCGCTGCACGAGTCACATCGTACGGAACCATGGAGATTTCATTGGACATTTCATCGTAACGTCGACCCATGAAACGCTTCACTGAATAGACCGTGTTCTTGGGGTTGGTGACAGCTTGACGCTTGGCGGACTGACCTACCAAACGTTCACCTGTCTTCGTAAATGCTACAATCGAAGGGGTGGTCCGCATGCCTTCCGCATTCGGTATGACGACAGGTTCGCCGCCTTCCATCACCGCCATGCACGAGTTAGTCGTGCCTAAATCAATACCTAGTACTTTTGCCATAATTAAATACTCCTTATGTCCGCCTAATTGTGAGACAACTCATTCGGACGCGCATATAAAAGCAATGGACGTGCCAAGGAGGGAAAAACGTTAAAAGTGTAAAGTATAAATTGAAAAATATATATGCTATATGCTGAAAGTAAACAAGTTATATGTTTTTTGACCTATTATCCCTGGTGTTCAGCAGAGCGGGCAAAAGGTGTGACAAGTGAGACAGCAATAGGAGATAAAAGCTGTTAGTGTGTCATTATTGCTCGCCTAGTCACCCAGTCATTCGGCCTGCATGCCGGAGGCGTTTTCGCGTAGGCGGGTCAACCCGTCCGCTTTCGGGTCACATTACAGGACACGCGATAGCAGTTCGTTTGCTAGGGCGGAAAGCGGTTCGGTTTCGCCTGGAAGGTTCTTAAGGACGTCACAAGCAGTGGCCGTGGTCTGTTTCGCAAAAGCGCGGGCTTCCTGTTCGCTCATGATCGCTAGGCAAGTCAGTTCAGGCTTGTTATCCGCGTTGGCTTGCCGGGCATCCAGAAGGTCATCGATAATCTGGAAGGCGATCCCAAGATTGTTCCCGTAAATTGAAAGGTGTTGTAGGGATGCGTCGGATGCGCCACCTGCAATCGCGCCCAGCCGTACAGCAGCTCGGAAAAGATCCGCTGTTTTATGCTGGAAGACGTAGTTGATAATATCGCGTGTTGGCGCACCCGCAAATTGGATGTCTTCGACTTGACCGGCAATAACGCCGCTTGCTCCTGCGGCTTGGGCGAGTTCGGAAACCAACAGGGAAACGGCTGACGGGGAAGAGGGGGTATGGGCGAGTGTTTCAAAGGCGAGCGTCTGGAGTGCATCACCGACCAGTACAGCCATGGCTTCGCTGTATTTAGCCCAGACTGTGGGCTGTCCGCGCCGAAGCGTGTCGTTGTCCATGCAGGGTAGGTCGTCGTGCACGAGCGTGTAGGTGTGAAGCAATTCGACTGCACACGCGACGTGGATGGCATTCTCCGCTTTTCCACCCGCTGCTTCAGCCGACGCAAGGCAAAGAATGGGACGCAATCGCTTGCCTCCAGAAACAACTGCATGCCGCATGGCGTCCGAGAGTTCCACTGGTCTTGTCTCGGCAGTCGGCAGGCAAGCAAAAAGCGCCGCCTCCACCCGTGTCTTGCGCTCGGCCAAATAACTTTTTAAATCAAGGGACATAGTTCTCTTACAGTGCCGCCAGCAACTTGTCGGTCTGTTCTTCCGTGCCGATGGTGATACGGAGGTATTCGCAAGTAGCTGGACTTGGAAAGTAGCGCACATAGATTTTTGATTGCTTCAGCGCGTCGAAGATCTCTTTTGCGTTCCCCTTGGGCGGACGTGCGAAGAGGAAGTTGGTCTGCGAGGGGCAGACCTTCCACCCGCGGATCGTGAGTTCCTGCGTGAGACGCGCACGGGTGGCGCGGATCTTCTGGACATTAGCTTTCATGTACGCTAGATCACTCAAGGCGGCGAGCGCAACAGCCTGCGCAAGCATGTCCATGTTGTAGGAATCTTTGATCTTGTAAAGCGCGTGGATCAGCAACTCAGGGCCGATAACATAACCGAAGCGGAGCCCTGCCAGTGAGAACGACTTGGAAAATGTTCGCATCACAAGCGTATTGTTATTTTCTGGCACAAGCGCCAAATCCATGCAGTTGCTGTCTGCGAAATCACCATAAGCTTCATCAATGAGCACGACGTTCTTAAAAGACTTACAGAATGCGGCGACAATTGTCTTATCGTGCATCATGCTGGTGGGCGCATTGGGATTGGTGATGTAGAAGAGCGATGCCGTATAATTGCTAGGCATCTGCCAGCCGAAGTTCGCATCAAGTTTGACAGGACGGCGCTCCACGCCACGAATGTCCGCGAGCACAGGATAGAGCGAGTAGGAGGGATCGAAGTAACCGATGCTGCCGTCGTTCTCTACAAAAGCGCGCGTACAAAGCGCAAGGATTTCATCCGAACCGTTTCCAATGAAAATCTGGTTGACGCTGCAATCATGGATTTCTGCAAGGAGCGTACGCAAGGCCATGAAGAGCGGATCTGGGTAAAGACGCAGACGGGCATAATCGAATGTCTTCAGCAATTCACCCACTTTAGGGCTGGGCGGATAGGGGTTCTCATTCGTGTTGAGCTTGACAATCGCTGGGTCCTTGGGTTGTTCCCCCGGGGTGTATGCCTCCAGCGCTTGAACGTTTTTGCAGATAGTCATACGGGATATTGTTGTTGACCTGTCCGATAAAATCAACTCAAAAATGAGAAAACACACTTAAAATATCGCTAACTGGTTGATTCTTCATATAAGAATCGTTATACTAATATACACATTTTTTTGGAGTAATGACCATGACAGAAAAAAAAGTACCGTTTACCTTGGCGCAACTCGAGCAGATCGAAAAGACCACTCCGACGCCGTTTCATATTTATGATGAACGCGGTATCCGTGAAAATGCGCGTCGCCTTAAAGCTGCGTTTTCCTGGAATCTAGGATTCAAGGAGTACTTTGCGGTCAAGGCCTGCCCCAATCCTTTCCTGATGAAGATCCTTCGCGAAGAGGGCTTTGGCATGGATTGCAGTTCGCTGCCGGAACTCTTGCTCTCTGAGAAGGTCGGCGTGACGGGCGAGGGCATCATGTTCACTTCGAACGATACGCCGGCAAATGAATTTGCAAAGGCCAAGGAACTGGGTGCGATTATCAATCTGGATGACATCTCGCACATCCCTTTCCTCGAAACGTGTTCAGGGCTGCCGGAACTGGTCTGCTTCCGTTATAATCCAGGTCCGCTCAAGGGCGGCAATTCCATCATCGGTAATCCCGAACATGCGAAGTATGGGTTTACACGCGAACAGTTGTTTGATGGATATCGACTGCTGAAGGAGAAGGGGGTGAAGCGTTTTGGCCTCCATACCATGGTGGCCTCCAACGAGCTGAATCCGCAATATTTTATCGACACGGCTGAAATTCTTTTTGACTTGGTCGCTGATTTGTCGAAGACGTTGGGCATTACCTTTGAGTTTGTCAACATGGGAGGCGGTATTGGCATCCCCTATAAGCCGGAACAGATTGCAGTGGATTTGACGCGTGTCGGCGAGGGTGTGCGTCAGGCATACGAAAAGCGCATTTTGGGTAACGGTCATCCAGCACTGAAGATCTATCTGGAGTGCGGACGCATGGTCACGGGGCCTTTCGGCTATCTGGTCTCACGCGTGCTCCACATCAAGAAAACCTATAAGTTATATGCTGGACTCGATGCGTGTATGGCCAACCTGATGCGTCCAGCGCTCTATGGCTCGTATCACCACATCACTGTTATGACCAAGCCAGGCGCTGCTTGCAATACCATGTACGATGTTACGGGTTCGCTCTGCGAAAATAATGATAAGTTCGCCATTGACCGGGTGCTGCCCGAGCTTGCTCCTGGCGACATGGTCGTTATTCATGATACAGGCGCACATGGCCATGCCATGGGCTTCCAATACAATGGGAAGCTCCGTTCCGCTGAACTGTTGATGCGCGAAGATGGCAGCGTGACACAGATTCGCCGTGCAGAAACCGTGAACGATTATTTTGCCACGCTCGATTTTACTGCGCTGGCTCGCTTCTAGATGATTTTCATCAGCGGATTTGACCTGAGCCGGTGACCACGTACTTGTAGGTCGTAAGCTCTTCGAGACCCATGGGCCCGCGTGCATGGAGTTTATCCGTGCTGATACCCATTTCCGCGCCCATGCCAAATTCGCCACCGTCTGTGAAGCGCGTCGAGGCATTGACGTAGACCGCTGCGGAATCCACTTCCTTGAGAAATTTCTTCGTCGCGCGTTTATCTGTCGTGATAATCGTGTCCGAATGGTGAGATCCAAACGTGTTAATGTGCTTGATGGCAGCCTTGACATCCTTGACCACCTTGACCGACATGTCCAGTGTCAGGTATTCGGTTGTCCACGTGTCTGGGGTTGCAGGTAGGCACTTTTGAATCACGGCGCAGGTCTCTTTGCATCCATGCAACGTCACATTTTTGCGCATGGCAAATGCTGCAACCTTGGGGAGAAATACAGAGGCGATCTCCTGATGGACCAGCAAGGTTTCCATGGCGTTGCAGACACTGGGACGTTGACATTTTGCGTTTTCAATAATCTTCAATGCACTTTCTTGGTCTGCGCTGGCATCCACAAAGACATGACAGACACCCTTGTAGTGCTTCAGGACCGGTACGCGCGCATGTTCGATGACTGCGCGGATTAGCGATTCGCCACCGCGCGGGATGACCACATCCAGACGGTCATCCATCTGGACGAGTTCACGTACCGCGTCGCGGTCTGTGGTCTCAATAAGCTGGATGGAATATTTAGGAAGTCCGGCCTTCTCGCCACCCTCCTGAAGTGCCTTGGCAATCGCGAGATTGGAGTTAATCGCCTCTTTTCCTCCACGCAGAATGACCGCGTTCGAGGTCTTGAAGCAGAGCACGGCTGCATCGGCTGTTACATTGGGACGCGACTCATAGATAATTCCTACAACACCAAGTGGCACGCGTTTTTTTTCGATGACAAGGCCATTCGGCCGCGTTCGCTTCCAGATCTTTTTGCCGACGGGGTCGGCGAGTTGCACAACTTCGCGAATGCCTGCGATCATTGCATCGATCCGTGTATCCGTCAATGTCAGGCGGTCAACCATCGCCGGAGCCATAGAATTGGCCTTTGCCTGTTGAACGTCTTCGTCATTGGCAGCCGTGATGGCTGATCGCTGTGTGTTCAGCTCATCCGCCATGGCGAGCAGGATAGCGTTCTTTCTGGAGGTTGAACAGTTGACCAGCTTACGTGATGCGGCTAAGGCTTGGTCACCCAGTTTTCGGATTGTGTCGTGTAGTGTCATAAGTGAATAAAGAATAGCAATTCTTGAGGGATTTCGGCAAGGCGAAAAGCCTGAATTCAACGTCATTCACCGTACATTTCCGTAATCACTCGACGCAAAGCGGATGCTTCGCTCTCTGATAAGGAATCCAGTTTACGTCCAAGCCGCTGTTTGCTGATGGTTCTGATCTGATCAACTGCGACCTCCGCCGGCTTTCCAGCGCACCTGATTTGTACCCGTGAACGCCATCCCGAATGCAACTGGCTGGTGAGAGGACAGACAGTCACCGTCGCCAATACCTCGTTCAGTATATCAAGGCTCACCACAACGACAGGACGCGTCTTAGCGATTTCCGATCCGCGTGCGGGATCCAGTTCCGCCCAAAATATGTCGTAGCGTGTCATGTCCGCCTCCGGGATGATGGATGCTGTGGCTTTCCGTAGCCGTCCCTCTTCTCAGCTACGCATGAAGACTCCCAGTCTAGATCGGAAAGACCATCTGATGCTACCCCCTCCCAGTCGGACCATGTTTCCGCGTCTGCCGCCATAGCTTTCGCCGTGTCAGCCCATGACATCTTAACGTCTGTCCGCTTTTTCGGACGCAACAGGATGCCGTCCACGCTTTCAAGCATGATCACGGTCTCCGTGAAGGCATAGCGGCGCAATACTTCCGCAGGAATGCGCACACCACGCGAATTCCCAATCTTTGCAATTTTCAATTCCATGGTCTGCATAATAACCTCCAAGTAAAAAGAGATGTTATTACAGTATCAACATGTCGAATGAAAGTCAACCCATCTGGAAAATTATAACGCTGAATTGCGTGTTGACATACTGAAAGGATATGGACTAAAATATCCAACTTAAGAACGTTTTCATAACTTTTTTTAAGGTATAGCGAGGAGTACGAGATGTTTCAACCGGTATCGAATAAGACTGATTTTCCGCAGATGGAGCTGGATATGCTGGCGTTCTGGGATGCACATGACACCTTCAAGAAGAGTTTAGCGAAGAATCGCGATAAACAAGATTACGTTTTTTATGACGGACCTCCCTTTGCCACAGGCTTGCCGCACTATGGGCATTTGCTAGCTGGAACGATCAAGGATATTGTTCCCCGTTATCAGACCATGCGTGGACACCATGTGGAGCGTCGCTTTGGCTGGGACTGTCATGGATTGCCCATCGAAGCACTGGCTCAGGAAGCCTTAGGCGTGAGTGGTGCACATGAAATTCGAGAACTTGGTGTCGATATTTTCAACGAGCAGTGTCGTTCCATGGTGCTCAAGTATGTGGGCGAGTGGCGCAAGACCGTTACGCGGATGGGCCGCTGGGTTGATTTCGATAACGATTACAAGACCATGGATCCTGATTTTATGGAGACCATCTGGTGGGTCTTTAAGCAGCTTTGGGAGCAGAAGCGCGTCTATAAATCTTATCGTATCATGCCCTATAGCTGGAAACTCAGTACGCCGCTGAGTAACTTTGAGGCCGGCAATAACTACAAGGACGTGCAGGATCCTGCAATTACGGTGCGCGCTAAGGTGCTCACAGGTGCAGATACTTCGTATGGCGAAACGTATCTACTCATTTGGACCACGACGCCATGGACACTCCCTGAAAATTTGGCCATTTGCGCGGGCCCTGAAATTGATTACGTCATTGTGCGCGATACCACAAACCAGGTCTGCTATGTGATGGCTGAGGCGCGTCTGGCCTCTTATTACAAGAAGGCTGAAGAGTATACGCTCGTTGCACAGCTGAAAGGCGCGGATCTCAAGGGTTGGACGTATGAGCCGATTTTCCCCTACTTTGAAAAGTTTGCAGAGCAGGGTGCCTTTCGTGTCTTGAATGATGGATTCGTGAGCACAGGTGATGGCACAGGGCTTGTCCACATTGCGCCGGCGTATGGCGAGGATGACTTCCGCGTGAGTAAAGAGAGCGGTCTTCATGTGATTGCTGATCCGCTGGATGCCTCTTGTAATTTCACGGACCAACTGCCAGAGTATGCTGGGCGTTTTTGCAAGGATTGCGATAAGGATTTGATTCGCCGTCTGAAGCAGGAAGGCAAATTGGTACACCAGACAACGATTGTGCATAGCTATCCTTTTTGTGATCGAACAGACACGCCGCTCGTGTATCGTGCGATTGAAGCGTGGTATGTACGTGTTGAGGATTTACATGATCGGCTTTCCGCAAACAATGATTCCGTTCATTGGATGCCGGCGTATGTAGGTGACAAGCGCTTTGGTAATTGGCTCAAGGAGGCGCGTGACTGGAATATCAGCCGTAATCGTTTTTGGGGCTCCTGCCTCCCTGTCTGGATCAACGAGAAGGACGCAGAGGATATGATCTGCGTCGGTTCTGTCGCTGATCTTGAAGCGTTGAGTGGAGAGAAGGTGATAGACCTGCACAAGCATTTTGTGGATAAGATCCTCATTCATAAGGACGGTAAAACCTATCGCCGGACTCCTGAAGTGCTGGACTGTTGGTTCGAATCGGGTGCTATGCCTTATGCGCAGCAGCACTATCCCTTCGGGAAGGGAGAAGGTAGTAAGGAGGAGGGAGGAGGAGCAGAACCGAAGAGAGACATCAACGCATTCTTCCCTGCGGACTTTATCGCAGAAGGCCTTGACCAGACACGTGGCTGGTTTTATACATTGATGGTGTTAGGGACATGCCTCTTCGATAAATCACCCTTTAAAAATGTGGTTGTGAATGGCTTGGTCTTGGCCGAAGACGGCAAAAAGATGTCCAAGCGTCTGAAAAATTATCCAGATCCGAACCATCTGTTGAATGACTATGGTGCAGACGCCTTGCGCCTCTATATGATTTATTCACCTGTGGTACGCGCAGAGAATTTGCGCTTCTCTGGAAATGGAGTGAAACAGATCTTGCGCGATTTACTGATCCCCTGGTGGAATGCCTACAGTTTCTTCGTGACGTATGCTAATGTCGACGGTTTCAATGAAACAGAAGTGGCGATACCCACAAGCACAAATGTGTTAGATCGATGGATTGTTTCGTCGTTGGAGACGCTCATCAGCGAGGTGACCGAAGCCATGGATGATTATGACTTGCAGCGCTCTGTGCGGCCTTTCGTGAACGTTGTCGAAGACCTGACGAACTGGTATATCCGTCGTTCGCGTCGCCGTTTTTGGAAGTCACAGAATGATGATGATAAGATGCACGCTTATCGAACCTTGCGTTATGTGCTCGTACAACTCAGCAAGGTCGCTGCCCCCTTCACCCCCTTCATCAGCGAGGCGATTTATCGCAATCTCAAGGGCGAGGCGATGCCAGAATCGGTGCATCTGTGCGACTTTCCGACAGCCAATGCTGCGGCGCGGGACCAGAAGCTTGAACGCTGCATGGCACTCGTGCAGGCCGTCGTGAAGATGGGCCGCCAGCTTCGGGCGGAAAATGACTTGAAGGTACGTCAACCGTTAGAAAATTTTTACATCGTCTCCACAAATGGTGATATATTAAAAGCATTTGCTGGTTATGAGGATCTGATTCAAGATGAGTTGAATGTGAAGAAAATCGTCTACGATTCGGATGAGACCAAACTGGCGGATGTCACCGTGAAGGCGAACTTCAAGGCACTGGGGCCGAAATGTGGTGCGAACATGAAGGGGATCGCTGCAAAGATTGAGAATTTTTCTGCTCACCAGATACGCGATTTAATTGCTGGGTGTTTCATCGATGTGGATGGCATTGAAATCACGATTGCTGAAGTGGTCATCCAGCGTAAGCCGAAAGCGGGTATGGTCGTTGCGGCGGAGGGGGAAATCATTGTCGCACTCGATACTGCATTGACGCCTGACCTGATTCAGGAAGGCTTGATGCGTGAGTTCGTGAGCCGCATTCAGAATATGCGCAAGGATGCTGATTTTGAGGTGACCCAGCGTATCGCTATTACCGTAGCAGGCGATACTGAACTTGTTGCCGCTGTGACGCAACATGCGGAGTATATCAAGGTCGAAACGCTCTGTGAGAAGCTGGTCTTTGCGGATTCACTTCAGGTTGATGCGTGCGAGCTGAATGAACATCAGGTCTGGATTCACGTCGACAAGCATGTTTAACCGTACGATGAAATACGAAAAACAAATTGGGATGGCTCAAGGAATCGTTGTTGCAATTTTGGGCGGCTTTGTCATATCCAT
>SERZ01000912.1_pt1 | contig 18459 bp, 8 predicted proteins | sample 3171461 | NCBI WGS metagenome assembly SERZ01 (sample SAMN06051861, study PRJNA518727) | freshwater metagenome | biome: subpolar coniferous forest; feature: holomictic lake; material: water; isolation source: holomictic Lake 227, 6 m depth | place: Canada: near Kenora, Ontario | collected 2013-06-25... | reverse complement strand
TGATGTCAGATAAAACTGGGCACCTTCTGAAACCGGATGGCTGACTTTAAGGCTGACATGCCAAGGCTCGTCTTCGTAGCCGACACGCAGGACATCGCCGGGAAAGAGTTCCTGCTGAAGCGTGATATATGCACAGCCGTTTTCTCCTGAAACATGTCCCACGCAGAGTCCTGATCCGGTCTGCCGTTCTATTTGAATCGGATTTACGCGTCTTTGAGACAGAAATCCATAATGGGTGCCAGTCCGACCCAGAGCGTGAGAGAGCAGGGCAAGCGCCTCTTTTCGAAGATGCGTATCCTGAACATGATCCCGGAGCAGTCGATATGCCCGTACCGTATGGTACACATAATGGGGGCTTTTTTTGCGGCCTTCGATTTTCCATGCCCGAATCGCCGGAATCGGCCGAAGGACTTTAACCAGGACATCAAGGCTAATATCCTGGCATGAAAAAAAACGATTTTGCGCGCGTTCCTGTGTATAAAGCCGCCTGCACGGCTGAACGCACTTTCCTCTCAGGCCGCTTTTGCCCCCAAAAAAACTGCTCCAGTAGCATCTGCCGGATATCCCGTAACACAGAGCGCCATGAACGAAAACTTCCAGGCCGATTTTTTCAGGACAGATATCGGCAACCTGCTTGATTTCGTCAACGCTGAGTTCGCGGGGAAGCACGACCCGGTTAACTTCCGGGATACGGTGGATCATGTTCAGGGCTTCGCCAAAACTCACATTGGCCAGGGTGGACAGGTGAAGCTCTCCGGAAAATCCGGTCTGCCGGGCCAGCTCGATCAGCGCCAAATCCTGAATGATCAGGGCATCGGGATGCACATGGCGGTTCAGATCATCCATGAGCTTACCGGCCAGGTTCAGTTCATCGGGCTTTATCAGCGTGTTCAGTGTGATATAAACCCTTGCGCCTTTGGAATGCGCCAGATCCGTAAGACCAGCAAGTTCTTCCAGTGCGAAGTTCTTGGCCTCCATGCGGGCGGAAAACTGCTTCAGACCGCAGTATATGGCATCTGCCCCGGCAGCCAAGGCTGCCAGAAAGCTGGCCTTATTGCCTGCCGGTGCCAGAATTTCAGGAAATAAAGAAGGTGGTGCAATCATGATATTTGAAAATGTCTGTTGGACACAGGGTTGAAAATTAAAAAAGGGTTTATGGCTTTAAAACCATAAACCCTTGATTATTTTTTGGTAGCGGGGGCTGGATTTGAACCAACGACCTTCGGGTTATGAGCCCGACGAGCTACCAGGCTGCTCCACCCCGCATCGAATGGAGCAGAATATAGACCAACTGATGCCAACTGTCAACAGAAACATCTAAAATATTTTATATGTTTGATATTATTACATATTTAATTATTAAAACCAAGGGTAACCTGCCACCGTCACTGAAATTGGCTTGAAAATCAGCCGTTCCCGGCGGTCAGGTTGACCCGATTGTTAGCTGCAGAAAGTCCGTTTATGTTTGAGTGGCTTTATTGAGCATTTCGGCGGCCCATTGGTTCAGACTTTTACCTGCTGCTTCAGCTGAGGCGGCAACAGCCGCGTGGATTTCGGCGCTGACATTGTCCTCTGATGTACGCATTTTCATCACCCCAGCCTCTGCCTATTCACTATCTCTCTGAACATTACATGGCAAACATTGCGGAGATGGATATTGTTGTTAAGATGCGTATAATGCCACGATTCTGTTTTATTTCCAAAGGGCTTCTACCCCATTTTCTTTTTTTACCTGTCATGCTCACTCGTGAAAGCCGGTTCATGATGAGGCTTCCCAATATGAACCTGCGGACCGATATGTCCTGGGTCCGGCGCATTGCCTGCGAAACTGAATTTGAAAAATGCTGTAAGTTATATGGCTTAATTTATTGTAGCAATAGAGGGTTAATTTATCTGAGCGCTATAACTATTGAGAAGATTCAGACAAATCACCAAAAGAGGGGGTCAAAAAAGCATTGTTTACAGCAAAAAAGCCTCAAGGTGAAGTAGACATTGGGGCGGCGCCATTCCGCTGCGGATTGATCGGTTACCATCTCAAACTCGACTCATTTGAGGTAATATGAAGGATGCCAATTTCTCCAGCCAAACATTAAAAATGATAAAAACCAGCATTATAAACCGTATCGCCAAAAAAGATTATGTGCGTTCCGCCCTGAATGACAAGGCTGATTTAAGCGCTTTCAAGGAGAAACCATCGGCTCGAATCATCATTGGTGTGTTGGCTATTCTCTTCAGTTATATCATCTCCTGGCCAGCCATTGGCGCGCTGGATGCCATAAGTGTTTACCTGGACATGCCACTGATAGTTGTTATCGGCGGCCCATTGTTGTACGGTTTTTCCCATTTGGTATTTATGTTCGGAATGTATCTTGCCGGCACCAAATATTCAAAGATTTTTTTACGCTGGGCAACCCGGGTTGCTGTAGAGAAATTATTAGAAATGATGAATGATGAATAAGAAAGAACCAGCCATAGATGCCTCCCATTCATCATTCAAATCACCTTATTTAAGAAGTTGAAGCAATGTTTCATAATCGAATTTGGAAACGAGATACTGAAGACTCCTGCTCATCTCCGAATCAATGACAGCGACCTGCTGAATCACCTTGAGCATCTGCTCCTGGCGACCTCTGACTATGGCGTCACGAAGCTGTTTCCTCATATCTGCAGGAAGGACATTCAGCATCTCTGTTGTCGGCGCCGACGGCTGTTCTGTGATTGTTCCATCCGGTTGCGCCAAATCGGCATAAATGTATCTGATCCCGGTCAGTAGCCGGATTTTCTCCAGCAATTCGCTCTGCCGGAAAGGTTTCGCCACAAAGTCGTCTGCGCCGGCCGCCAAGGCGCGGCTACGGACCTCATCGGTCGCGTTGGCGGTAATCGTGATGATCTTGACCCGATCACCTCCGGGGCTGCGGCGAATCCGGCGGATGGCTTCATCGCCATTCATTTCTGGCATCCGGTGATCCATTAGAATAATATGCGGGCGCACCTCTGCAAACTCCTCCACAGCCTTGTGGCCGCTGTCCGCCTCGAACATGTCGAATCCCGCCTCCCCAAGCATCATAATAAAAAGTCTGCGGCTATCTTCTGTGTCATCCACTACCAGCACCCTGCAGCGGGACTGGCCGGCCTCAATGTGAAGGACCTGGCAAGAATCAATTTTTTTTGCCACCATCTCTGCAACCCCCATCTTTACGGGGATATCAAGACGGAAGACACTGCCAATGCCTTCTGTGCTGGTAACGCTAACATCTCCACCCATCAACCGTGCAAGCTGGCGGCTGATGACCAGTCCCAGGCCCGTGCCCGAACCACTGCGGCGGCCAGTCGAGGTTTGTTCAAAGGACATGAACAACTTGTCAATTTCCTCCGTCCCAATACCTGGCCCGGTGTCCTCCACCAGAACCACCAGTCGCAGCCCTGTGGCTTCCTGTTCGATCCATGCGCGTAACACGACACCGCCTGTGGCTGCGAACTTTACGGCATTGCCGAGCAGATTGATCAACACCTGGCGCAGTTTCTGTTCATCTGCGATAATATACTGCGGCACACGATCAATCCAGTCTGTGTCAAAGGCAAGTCCCTTATCTTTCGCTCTTTGGCGGAACACGACCGACAGATCGTAAAACAGAGCATACAGATCGAAAACCGTCGATTCCAGTCTATGCCCTCCGGCATCAATCTTGGAAAGTTCCAGAATATCGTCAAGGAGCGCCAGCAGGTACTCTCCGTTGCGGTTGATGGTCTCCACTCGCTGTTTTTGCGAAAGAGATAGTTCCTGGTCGCCATGCAGCAATTGCGAAAAGCCGAGAATGGCATTGAGCGGCGTGCGGATTTCGTGGCTCATGTTAGCCAGAAACCGGCTTTTGGCGATGTTGGCCACATGGGCCTGAACCGCCATCTCATTGGCGTGTATAATTGCCACTTCCAGTTGACGGTTGCTTTCCTGCAGGGCATCCTCGGCTCGCCTGCGCACGGTGATGTCCTCGGCGGAACAGACAACATGCTCCACAGACCCATCGGCGCGCAGTATGGGCGATCTCAGGATAAGGAGCAGCCTGGATTCGCCCGAAAAATTGGGCATCCATTCTTCGGTGTGCGTCGCTTTGCGGGTGGCGAAGACCTGGCTGTTGCCCATGCAGTAAATATCCGCCACATCCTTCTGGAAGATATTGTACAGACTCCTTAAGACGATGTCTTTCTGCTGAACCCCAACGAATGCCGCATGGGCGGCATTCACGGCTCCGTAAGTGTGATCATCAGTCAGATACCAGACCTGGGTCTGGATGTTGTCAAGAAGAAGGCGCCGTTTCTCGCCCGCTTGCGCCAGTATCTCTTGCTCAATTTTGTCCGCCTCAATCTTTCGCACCAGTTCATCTGCCATTTTGCGCTCTGTGATGTCGCTCAGCATGACGAGGTAAGTTGAATCGACATCTTTGTCATGCGGCGCTATAATGGCTTCCAACCTCGCCCAGAATGCAGTTCCATCCTTTTTCACCATGCGCAGATCACATGCCTGCAGCATCCCGGTTTCAAAGAGTTTCTTGCGGTGCCAATAATAGGTGGTCTGGTCATCGCTTAAGATGAAATGGCTGAATCGGTGATTGACCAACTCTCTCCGAACCACGCCCAGCAGGGTTGAGGCGGTGAGGTTGGCCTCCAGTATCCGCCCATTTTCACTGATGGTGCAGTAGCCCACCGGCGCCTCGTTGTACAGGTCGAGATAGCGCTCCCGCGCCAAGTTTAGATCAACTTGCGCCGTTTGCAGTTCACAGTGCTGTGTCTCCAGCTCTGTTTGATGCACCCGCAGTTCTTCAATCACAGCCTCACGTTGAAACATCGCCTCCTGTAGCGCCGTATTCGTATTTTGCAGCGCCTCCGCCGCCAGCTTGCGAGCTGTGATGTCGATGTGGGTTCCTCGCATCAGCAGGGGGTTCCCGTCTTGTGTCCTGGTACTCACTTTGCCCCGATCAAGAACCCAGACCCAAGCGCCGTTCTTGTGCTTCATCCGCGCCTCGCACTCATAATAGTCGAGATCGCCCCGAAAATGCTTCTTCAGCAACTCGCCACTAACCTTAAGATCATCCGGATGGGTAAACCTTGTCCATGTTTCAATAGATACGGGTGAAATTTCCTCCAAGGTGTATCCTATAATTTCAGCCCAGCGATCGTTAAAGATGGTTTCACCGGTCTGCACATTCCACTCCCAAGTCCCCACACTGGCACCCATTATGATGCCGTCCAGGCGCTCACGCTCTACTCGCAGAGTCTCTTCCGCCCGCTTTCGGGCGGCAACCTCCACTCTTAGCCGTTCCGTGGCGCGAGCCTGCTCTTCGGCCTGAGTTGTCGCCTCAATCCGCAATCTGGTTTGCTGCCTGGCGGATGCGTAATTGCGCAGTTGATTGATCTGTTTCTCTATCAGGACATTTGTGATCTCCAGCTCTGGCGTGTCAATCAGTTTACCGAATTCATCGTTGATTAGCGGATTGTCCGCAAGATATGCCCTGTACGCCGATTCCATCAAAAGTACCTTGGCTGCTGCCCCCCAGCGATCATAACAAGTATAAGCCTGCTGCCAATAAGAATGCGCAAATCGCTCATTCCCACGTTCACACCAAAATCCGTGAGCCCGTTCATTAGCCACAGCCTCCCACTGGATGAAATCACCAGCTTGTGCTGCATCCACCGCCTTGTCGTAAAGCTGCATGGCTTCAACCTGCCTGCCATCAATTCTGGCCAGTTCCGCAGCAGCCAGCAGGTATTTATGTTCAAAATTCTCGGGGCAGTTGTCGGCCCATATCCGCAGTCTGCCAATCATAAGATCAAGTTCCGCGCGCCATTTGGTTTGCCGCTGTCCATCCGCTTTTGAATACAGTGCGGTAAGAATCAGAAATCGCGCAAAGACATACTCGGGCCAGGGCAAAAGCCCCTGGGTTCCAACGGTGTAGATCAGCGGTTCCGCTTCGTCGGACAGCGCCAGCGCGCGATCATAATCGCAAAACACCAGAAGCTGGAATGCCTTTAGAACTTTATAAATGCAGGTTACCTGGATATTGTGGTGATCCTCGACCCGCCGGAGATATTCATGCTCGGACCAAGCCATAAACCCGGTCAACACAGGACTTTCACCTGACAATGCGCCAAAAATATTCATCCCGCCCTCAAGCAGATCAATGGCCCATTGATTAAGGCGTGTCTGGCTGAATGCAAGGGAACGCTGCGACTCCTGCATCAGCTCCGCCATGGGGATGCCCTGGTAGAAGCGGCAATACATGTTGTGGCCAAAGGCATAAGCGGCATACTGCATATTACCCGACCGCAACCCGATTTCGCAGGCATCAGTATAATCCTTCGTACCGTGCTTGAGGTGTTTGAACCAGTGCCGAATTGAGCTGCCGATCATCAGATAAAATATACTCTGATGGGATGGAGATCGGAATGTGCCAGTCATAAGGTGCGTAGCCAGCTCACCGAACTGCCTGGCTGCAACGTAATCGCTATCCACCCACCCCAACAGCCCGCCAAACGCCGTATGGCTGTAGCCAATCTGAGGAATGTTGCCATAAAGCAGCGTCAGGTTTACCACCTTCGGTACAATCACGCTCCAAAGCCTTTGGTGGGACCTGTAGCAGGGCGGCCCCATCGTAATCAGAATTTTGGATGCCATCAGCATAACGGGATGGCTCATGACCGGCATTTCAATCAGCGATGAGATCGGACGGCCGTCCAGTTTCCGCCGCACCTGCAATATCTCGTCTTTACACGCCTCTTCGTAACCACCCTCTGGCAGGCTGATTCCAAGCGCGGCCAGCGCCTGCCGTCCTGCCGCAATAGCCTCCGGATACCGGGCCAGCAAGGTGTATTGAACGATCAGATTATTGATGGCATCCGCCGTCTCAATTGCTGTTCCGGCATTAGCCGCAGCCTGTCGAACGCAGTTTTCAGCCGCTGCGTAGTTTCCCTCAAGAAACTCACACTCAGCACGCTCATTGTAAAGTCTCATGGTCAATTCGTGATGGTCGCTCCAGAGGCGTGCGGCAAGTCCGGGTTGTTCCATAAAACAGCTCGCCGAGCGGTAAAACTGAAGTGCTGATCGATAGGCGGCAGCCGCGTAAGCTTTGCGCGCTGCAGTGATGTTTAACTCAACCACCTTCGCCTGCTCTGTAGTATCCTGAATAAGATGATAAGCTGCGTTAAAATCGCCCGCAACCTCGAACAATCTTTGAGCAAGCTCTTCCCGGGATAGGCTGGCGAGCAACATTCTGCCGATTCTCAGCAGAATGTACGGAAGTTCTGCAGGATCAATTAACGTATAAGCCGCCTGTTGAACCTGATCATGCAGAAACATACACAACACCCTGGAGACATCAGGATACTTCTGCTGGCAGGCGATTCCGACACCATCCGGCGGCATGAGCATAGTTCTTGCCTGATCGGAAAAAAGCAGCGCCATACACTCACTTGACGAGCGCCCGCTGATAATACTCAGGGTTTCCAGATCGAAGCGATTACCAAGGCAGGAGGCCAAAGAGAAAAGATTCCGGCAATCAGCGTTGAGGCGCCGAAGCTTCAGAACAAAGAGATCAAGCAAGTTGCCGGGCAGGTCCGCTTTGCTAATTTTGTCAATACGCCATCGCCAGCAGTTTATAGTGTTGTCAAACCGGATCAGATTGAACTCGTGTAGAAATCCGAGAAATGACTGGACAAAAAATGGATTCCCCAGGGTCTTGCCGTGAATGATCGCCGTCAGTTCAGCAATGTCTTCCACGGACGGCTTCAGCATGGCGGCCACAATCATCTGCACATCATCTGCGCTGATATTCTTTACCTGAAGCACTTCAACAGGAACGGCGCGGCTCCGCAGATCATCCACAGTGAACAGAAGCTGGTGGGAGGAATCTACTTCGTTGTCGCGATAGGACACGATCACCAGCAGATAGCGCAGTGCAATCCCTACCTGCATCTGCCTTAGCAGTTGAAATGAAGCGGTGTCCGCCCATTGCCAGTCGTCAATAAACAGTACAAGGGGATGTTCGGGCTGGCAGACGACCTTGAGAAAGTTCTGGAAAAAACCGGCAAAGCGGTGCCGGGCTTCCTGCGGGCTGATATTTTCAAGGGGTGGTTGGGCTCCAAAGAAAGACTCGAATTCAGGAACCAGATCGACCAGCAACTGACCCATGCCGCCAATGGCCTGGAGGATAGCAGCTTTTTTTCGTATGCGCTCCTTCTGGTCCCCGGACAGCAATTGCCGGCAGAGTTCCTTCAGCGCCTGTCGAAACGCAAAATAGGGGATGTTCTGTTGATATTGATCGAATTTACCCTGGATGAAAAAGCCGTTACTGTCCAGAACCGGTGTTCGAAGCTCCTGGACCAGAGATGTCTTTCCCACCCCGGAGTACCCCGGCACCAGCAAAACCTCGCCAAGACCGCGACTGATGCGCCTATAAGATTCGAGCAGTGTGACAATCTCCCGCTCACGACCATAAAGCTTGCCCGAAATCGTAAGTTGTTCCATAGCGCCTCTTTAATTATTTGAGACCGAATAGATTCTGGGATCGCCGCACCCCAGTGCGGCAATTATGACGACAAAACAAGAGCCGCACTGGGGTGCGGCGCTCCCAGGATGGCTCCCAGGACTAATCCTTAATCTCGAATGCCAAAATGCTTATGTCATCGGCAGCCGGCTGTGATTCGGCAAAACTCGTTACTTTAGAGTAGATGCCTTGTACCAGATCTTCTATGGTGGCGGACCGCAATTCTCGTAGTGTTTGGTAAAGCCGTTCTTCTCCAAAAAGCTCGTTGGCTGTATTCCCGCTCTCGAATACGCCATCGCTTAGAAACGCGACCTTGTCGCCGGGAGCAAGCGTAACAGTTTCCTGCCCAAAGGCAAAAGCGTTAACACCAATGACCGTGCCGGATACAGTCAGGATTCTAAGATCGCTCTCTCGAGAGATGATGATTGGCGAACAGTGAGCAGCATTGCTGTATGTCAGCGTGTTAGAGACTATGTCCAGTACGGCATAGACAATGGTGAAATGTCGTTTGAAGCGCATCAGGGGAAATTCCCGGTCCAGAATGTTAAGCACAGCCTCCGGATCAAGTATATGCGGCGGATTGACCGTGTGATCAACAAGAATGCCGGTATGGGGATTCAAAATCTGATAGACCAGGACAGATATCATGGCAGATGGCAGACCATGGCCCGCTACGTCGAGCAAGTATAGGCCGATGTGGGTGGCATCCAGAGACATAACGTTGAATATGTCTCCTCCTACGGCATCGCAAGGTTTGAATTTCCATGCAAATTCGACCCGATCTCCAGCCGAGAGAGGCTTCGGCAGAAGACTGAGCTGTATCCTTCCGGCAGCTTTGAATGATTCATTGATTTTTTGCAGCGCATCCTCCAGCTTGACCTGCATTTCAATCATGCGTCGGCCGACCGAGATGCGGGCGCGAAGTTCACCGGCATCAAACGGCTTGGTCAGATAGTCGTCGGCCCCGGCATCAAGGCCGGCGATAATATCAGCCTTCCCGCCCTTGGCGGTCAGCATGATGATGTAGGGCGGCTGGTCGGTTTGCTGAGCTCGGACCTTGCGCAGTACATCCAGCCCGTCCATCTCCGGCATCATCCAGTCAAGAATCACCAGCCTGGGCGCGTCGGGCTGTTGAAGCATATCCCATGCAGCAGCGCCATTGACAGTTTCCACCACCTCATGGCCGTTTTTTTTCAACACGCTGGATAGCACGGTGCGGGACGTAAAATCGTCCTCAGCAATCAGGATACGCATGAGCATTGCCTCCTCGTTATATGATTAGTCAACGTTTGCACAGTTCCTCCAAGCGCAGTCTGCTGGTGAAATCATCTTCAATAATCGGTATAATCACCGTATTCTCCTTTTCCTGGTTGTCCACTGGATTCACCACCACCAACCCTCTCCGAGGGAAGAAGCAAGTGGAAGGCGCAGATCGCAGCAGATCAAAGTATATCATTCTGAACAATTAAAAGTACTCTGTTATTCATTCCTGATTCCTGATTCCTAATTCTCCATGGGCAGCCATTTCTCCAGAATCTCCGCTAATCCCTCCGGAGTAACCGGCTTGGAGATGTAGTCATTCATGCCCGCCTTTAGACAGCGCTCCCGATCGCCCTGCATGACATGGGCAGTCATGGCGATAATCGGAATTGATTCATCACTCATCATTATCTTTTCGTTCTTCCTGATTCTTTTAGTAGCCTCAATTCCGTCCATCTCCGGCATCTGCACATCCATCAGCACCAGGTCGTAGGACAGGGTTTCCAGTGCTCTGAGCGCTTCCGCGCCATTGCCTACTGCGTCTGCACGCAGTCCGAATTTCTTCAGGATGCCCAGCGCCACCAGTTGATTGGTGATGTTATCCTCGGCCAGCAGGATGCGCGACTTGCGGCCGGCAAACAGGTTCAACATCTCACTGGCGGAACTATGGCTCGGTGTCTCACTGGTGGAGCGATGGCTCAGCGTCTCGCTGGTGGAGCGATGGCTCAACGTCTCGCGGGCAGTGTGGCGTGTAGTGATAGGCAGCTTCGTTGGCTCCGTCTGATCCACCAGAGTCAATGACAGAATAGCCTTCAGTTCACGGTGCTGTATCGGCTTGGTTGTATATGCCGAGAAACCAATCTCCTGGTAGCGCCGGGCATCGCCCCTCGTCCCCATGGAAGTCAACATCACCATCCGGGTATCGGCCAGGCGTTTGTCCGCCTTTATGGCGCGGCCAACGGAATCGCCGTCCATGTCCGGCATCTGCATGTCGATTACGGCAAGACGGAAGGGATCATTCTCGTTCAGAGCCAGGTATAAAGCCTGGAGCGCCCTGGGTCCGTCCTGCGCCTCAAACGGGCGCATGCCCCAGGAAGCCATGAATGTGGTCAGGATTTCGCGGCTGGTGGCGTTATCATCCACAATCAATACGCGCACCCCGAGCAGGTCGGCAAGCAGGATACTTTCCATATCCGCCCCTGCTGCCTGCTTGCCGAAGCGCGCAGTGAACCAGAACTCCGATCCATTGCCTTCTTCGCTGTTGACGCCAGCCTCACCGCCCATAAGCTCGGCAAGTTGTCTGGAGATAGCCAAGCCCAGCCCGGTACCGCCATATTGCCGCGTGGTCGAAGAGTCAACCTGGCTAAATTCTTCGAAGAGTACGCATATCTTGTCTTTAGGAATACCAATGCCAGTGTCGCGCACCGAAAAGCGCAGCATGACAGTTTCGCCTTCCTGCTCTATGCCAGAAAATATATTGGCTGTCCCCTGTCCCCTGCTTTCCGCACCCTGCTCTATACACTCTGCGCCCTGATTTCCGATCCCGTCTTTCAGGGATACACGGATCGCCACCTCGCCCGCATGGGTAAACTTGATGGCGTTACCCGCCAGGTTGGTGAGTATCTGGCGCAGACGCCCTGGGTCGCCGCGCAGCAGCGTGGGCACATCCGGATCAGCGGCGCAGAGCAGCTCCAACCCCTTATCGTGAGCCCGCAAGGCCAGCGTCGCCGCGAAGTCATCCAGCAAACTCGACAGATCAAAATCCAGCGTCTCCAGATCAAGTTTCTTCGCCTCAATCTTGGAAAAGTCGAGGATGTCGTTGATCACGCCGAGCAACGATTTGCCGCTGACGCGCACGATTTCGACGTAGCGCCGCTGCTCATCATTCAATTCCGTATCCAGCAGCAGTCCGGTCATGCCGATGACTCCATTCATCGGGGTTCTGATTTCGTGGCTCATGTTGGCCAGGAACTCACTCTTGGCGGAGCTGGCCATCTCGGCCCGCACAGTAGCAGCTTCAAGCTGTTGATTAGTCTCATGGAGTTCGGCCTCCGCCCGCTTGCGGTTCGTAATGTTCTCATAGACTGCTACAAAGCTGGTGATAACCCCCTGCTCATCCCTGATGGGTGATATGGATGCCTGTTCCCAGAAGAGTTCACCATTTTTCTTTTTGTTTTGAAACTCTCCGCGCCAGATTTCACCTGCAAGTATGGTGTTCCATAGCTTCTTGTATGCCTCGTCGGGGAATGATCCCGACTTGAGAATGCTTGAATTCTGCCCCATCACCTCGTCAAAGGTATAGCCAGTCGTTTCAGTGAACTTCGGGTTGACATATTCAATGATGCCAGTAGTGTCAGTGATAATGATGGAGACAGGACTCTGTTCCACCGCAGCGGATATTTCCAGCAACTCCACCTGCTGTGCGTGAATGCCCACATCTGTGCGGCGAAGCAGGATATAGATGATGCCAAGCAACAGAGTCAGCAACATCGCTCCGCCAGTTCCACCCAGAACCATCAGGCGCACAAATGCCGCCTTTTGGGCCGAGACATCGCGCATGACCAGCAGATCGCCAACTTCTTTGCCCGAAGCGTCCCTGATGAGCGCCGCAGATGCCAGCCAGTCCTTCCCTTCGAAGGCTATCTCCCGACTCGTTTTGCCATCTGCCTGCTCGCTCGCCGCCTGGTCAGCCCAGGACGCAAAGACATCGGGCAGACAACCTTTGGAGGCGTAGATCACCACGTTATGGGGCAAAAAGTCCCAGTCGGCCTGCCGCCCGAGCAGGCGCATGCTATCTTCCCAGGTCTGCCGGTTGAGGCACTCCTTGTGGATAACCACGGCAAGTTGGTTGCATGACTGGTTGTCTATCGTTTGCATGATGTCGGCGATATCCTTGCCCAGTTCCAGATAGCCGACAAGCATGCCGCCTTCGAAGACCGGCTGCACCACCCGAAGTGCAAAGGTACTCAGCAGTCCCAATTCAAAGCCGAAAGCTGTCTTGCCGGTCTGCTCGGCCTTGAGTACAGTAAAGCGAGTAATGATGTCCCCGTGCTGCTCCGGCTTGTGGACCCGCATCATAGAGACACGTTTGGTATCGAGAAAGTGGAATTGCGTAAGTTTGTTCTGCCAGTACAGCGTCTCGAACACAGGTTGCCAGTCGGCCAGGAGGCGGTCGGCGTCGCCCTCGCGCATAGCTTTTTGCACAGCAGCATTGGCGACGATGGGTTGTGCAGCCATGGACAGGCCAAATGCCTGCTGTTCAAGGGCTGTGAGCAGGTTTCCGGAAACCACGGAAATATTGGCTGCGATCTCCCCGGATAGTTGTTGCCTGTACTGTTGGTACAGAATCACACACGCGCCGACAGTCATCAGAATCACCATGGCCGACATGGGAGGCAACATACGCCGCAGAACCGGCTTGGGTGAGGCGCCGACGCTGCTGGTGGAGGCTACGGCAGAGGCTATGCCGATGAGCAGCAAGAGCATCAGCCCCACTGGCAGAGCCGCACGGACGGCCACATCCCATTTCCAGCCGTGTGCGTCGATGTCCATACCAAGCACAGCGACCACAGATCCGGTTTTCGGGTCGATCAGCGGAACAAGCGCCGAGACCCACACACCCCATCGATCTGTTACCGGGCCTTCGACGGCGGCGGACCTGGAGTCGAACACGCGACGATAACCTTCCGGGACTTCCTTATATATCTGCCCAGGCGGGGAATAATCCTTCGAACCAACAGGTTCGCTGTCGGCGATGAAAAAGATTACGCCATCAGCCCTGCGGCCCATGATATAGAGAAACCGGTATTGGGAATTGGCGGAACGAACAGCGACAAGCTGTTCCTTGATCCGCCGGTAGCCGGGGCTGTCCATGTCCGCTTCCGTACCTGATAACGCCATGACGCGCTCGACATTCACCGGCTGCGCCACCAACCGCGCCTGCTGAAGCAGAACTGCGCGCATATCGCCGTCCGCCTGCATTGTTATCCACCAGACAAACAGCGCTCCAACAGCGAAAATGGCCACAAACAGCGCCGCTGTAAGATGCGGGTTTTTGATTCCGTTAAATCGGGTTGTCTTTTTATCGCCCATTCAAGTCCATCCCCATCGAAAATACATAGTCCATCATGGGCTGCAGCAATCGGCAGGATGCCGGCTCCACGGCGAAAGATTATGCCCGTTTGCAGCATATCATACCGATTCCCATCATCAACTTACATTTTAATGTACGTCACTTAGGCTGAAGCTTTCCTCTTCTCTTTTCCAGCGCGCCAGTTTCTGAAATGCCTGTTCGGCGGCTTCAAGCAGTTTCTTCAGTTCCACCGGCTTGGTGAAATAATCTTCGAACCCTGCCTGTCTGCAGTCAAACACCTCAAAAGTGGTGGCAAACCCTGTGACCGCGTATAAAATGGTGAGCGGATTATCCTTTCGAATTCTGCGGCACAGATCAATTCCATTCATGCCGGGAAGGTTCAGGTCCAGAAAAAATACCATGTATTTGTATGTTTTAATAAGCTCCATCGCCTCTTCGGCGCTTTCAGCAGTCCCGACCTCATACCCGGCCCTGGTGAAGGCTCTTGTCATCATTTTGAGGACTGGAACCTCATCATCTACCAGTAAAATATGTTTTTCCATCTTTGGTTATCCCTGTATGAAAAAGTTAAATTTGACTTTTTACAAATTTGCCAATATTGTTCGGTTCGGCCTTTGAAGTCAAGAAAAGAAAGCGACTGAGTTTTTAAAGTGCAGTTTATGCCCATGTACAGTACAATTGGAACAAAAGCACAAAATGATCATAAACCTTGAGAAAGCATCCATGTTATTTTCAAAACTAAAGCCGGCTGCTCCGATATACTGGCTTATCGCAGCAGCCGGTTTTACATGGAGCGCCGTGGGAATCATGCTGTGCAGGCTGGCCTGTCGATGGCTTGATGTCCTTGTTTTCCGGGCCGCATTTCTGCCCGGAGCAGCAGGAATGATAGGAGCGGTGATTGCTTATCATTTCGTTTTTTCAGCAATTGCGATTAAAAACATTGGCAGGCTTTCGCTTTTTTCCGGAAATGCCTGTTTTTTTGCTTTTCAGGCATGGAAAAGCTATTTTATCATCGTCGTAATGGTTGTTTTTGGCGCAATTCTCCGCCATTCTTCGATTCCGAGGGAATACCTTGCCGCCCTTTATCTGACAATCGGCGGAGCGCTGTTTTTATCCAGCCTGCACTATTACGTTCGGCTCCAACGTCTGATCTTTCCCGGAAAGCCATGAAGTTAATCCGTCCGACCATTCGCGTTTACCAAAGGATATTGAACCATGAATCGCATTCAAACATATCAGATTTATCCGACCATTCCCCATTCGATTTCTTTTCTGGAAATATTGTCCCGCAACCTCTGGTGGTGCTGGAAGCCGGATGCAATCGAACTTTTCAGGCGAATTGATCCCAGACTATGGGAAAGCTCCGGCCGCAATCCCGTTGTCCTCTTCGCCAATGTTTCCCAGAAACGCCTGAAGGAAATGTCGGAGGATGACAGTTTTTTAGCCCATCTGCATCGGGTTGAATCCTGGTTTGAAAAACGGGTGGCGTATCCTGTGGATGCCGGCAACACTCCATACAAACAGGAAAACGCTATCGCCTATTTTTCCATGGAGTTTGGGCTACATGAAAGCATTCCTCTTTTTGCCGGAGGCCTTGGCATTTTGGCGGGCGATCATTTAAAAGCAGCTTCAAGTATGGCGCTGCCGCTCGTCGGGGTGGGACTGCTGTATCGAAACGGATATTTCAGGCAATTTCTGGATGCAGACGGCTGGCAGCAGGAAACCTATCCGGAAACCGAACTCTGCCAGCTTCCCGTAGAAAGGGCGCGGGACACTACAGGCGCAGAAATCAACATTTCCATCTCCGGGCCTGAAGGCCTTATTCATGCAGGAGTCTGGAAAATACGGGTTGGCCGGGTTCCCCTTTATCTCCTGGACACCAATTTGCCTGAAAATCCTCCTGAAATTCGTGAAATAACTGCAAGATTATACGTCGCGGAAACCCGAATCCGTCTGGCCCAGGAAGTCCTTCTGGGGATCGGTGGATTAAGGGCCTTGGCAGCTCTTGGGATTTTCCCCAAGGTCTGCCACATGAATGAAGGACATTCGGTATTTTCAGGACTGGAACGGCTGGCTCAACTGAGGGAACGGTATAATCTGGAACTCAAAACCGCGATGGAGATCGTCCCCAGAGTCACCGTATTCACCACCCATACGCCCGTTTCCGCCGGGCATGAGGTTTTCCCAGTGGATATGGTCAAGCCTTACATCAGCTCGTTCCAGGATCGATTAGGCGTTACTGAAAGCGAGATTCTGTCTTGGGGACAACCCGCAGGGGCAGGACCAAATGAACCTTTCTCAATGTTTATTCTGGGTCTGCGTCTATCACAGAACTGCAACGGAGTCAGCCAACTGCATGGCAAGGTCGCCAGACGCATGTGGGCCCATGTATGGCCGGAAGTTCCTGAAAACGAGGTTCCCATCTCGCATGTCACCAACGGCATCCATATTTCCTCATGGATATCATCTGAAATCGCCATATTGTTTGAGCGCCATCTCGGACCCGACTGGTATCTGGGATCCAGAAAACCCGAGAATGCCAATCGCATATCAGAAATTTACGACGATGAACTGTGGCGCGCCCACGAAATGAATCGCGCCAATCTGATTCGACTTTGCCGGGAAATGCTGGTTCGGCAGTATAAGCGGCGCAATGCTCCCCAGTCGGTGCTGGTTCAGGTTGAATCGGTTCTGGAACAGGATGTGCTTACCATAGCCTTTGCCAGACGTTTCGCCACTTACAAACGCGCCAGCCTGTTGTTTCAGGATCCCAGCCGGTTAAAGGCCATTGTCAATTCCAGCACCCACCCTATACAGTTTGTTTTCGCAGGAAAGGCCCATCCCAAAGACACCGAAGGAAAAGCATTGATCAAGCGCATCGTTGAGTTTGCGAGGGATCCTGAATTGCGTCAACGAATCGTTTTTATCGAAGATTACGACATGCGCTTCGCCAGACATCTGGTTCAGGGCGCCGATGTATGGCTCAATACGCCACGGCGTCCATTTGAGGCTTGTGGAACATCGGGCATGAAGGCCGCCGCAAACGGAGTCCTGAACCTCAGCGTTCTTGATGGGTGGTGGTGTGAAGGATGGGCGCAAGACAGGGGATGGCGAATCGGCAACGACACTGAATGCGCAGATTCATGCTATGGAGATATTGAAGACAGTCAATCCCTCTACAATATACTGGAAAACGAGGTCATTCCCTGTTTTTATGATCATCGCATCGGTCAGAGGCATACCGATATCGGAGGCATGCCAATCCGCTGGATACAGATGATGAAAGAATCCATGAAAATGGCCATGCAGGATTACTGCAGCCTCCGCATGGTCGGTGAATATGAAAAGCGTTTTTACCTGCCCATTGCCCAACGCTTTCAGGAATTGACCGAGAATAATGGGGCTATGGCCAAAGAACTCTGCATTCAGAAGGATCGGCTCAGCAGCCTGTGGAAAAATATCCGTATTGATATGCCTGCTCAGGACCGCAAAGGCCCGTACCGTGTCGGCGAGACATTCCAGGTAACCACAGACATTTATCTCGGACAACTGGGACCCGATGAGGTTGACGTGGAACTTTATACTGGCCACATGAGATCTGTGGATTCGCTGGATGCCATTCACACCGAACCCATGATTGCACAGGAAAGCCTTGAAATCGGAAGCTTTCGATATGCCTGTTCCATGACATGCCGAATTTCGGGTCGCTACGGGTTCACAGTTCGGATAACACCGCGCGGAGACGGAATGCTCAAATTTTCTCCGGGGCTGATTACCTGGTCATGACTCCAACCCTCTCCCGCTGGGAGGGGGGTATCGCCCGCTGCACCACAACCAGGCGAATCGGGTGGAATACATGCCAACCACTTGCCCTACCGGCTTATCAATACCCATCCCTCTTTTCCAAGTGATTCAATCCTGGATAGCTCATCCACCATCCGATTCGCGGCATACCATAAATCATAAGACTGCTGCATGTTCAACCATAACACGGGTCCGTTGCCGACAAACTTACCAATCCTGAGAGCCATTTCTATTGTAATCGGATGCGTGCAGGCTAAAACACGGTGCAACTGTTGGCGGGAAACACCGATGCACTTCGCAGCCTTGCTAACCGACAGTCCAAGGTTTTCAAGCACATCTTCGCGCAAAACATCACCTGGGTGTACGGGTGGTCTCTTCAAAGGTCGTTTAACCAAATATTCTCCCAACCAGGGACGATTAAATCTGTTAATGATTCCGATTTATCCAAAGCATCCAAACGTCGTAGTGACCGTGATTGTAAATCCTGCCGTACCATACGAGAGCGACCACTCTCAAATAGTTCAGCAAGCCCCTTATGGCTAAAGCTTTTTATCACACCGTGGATTGTATCAAATATTGTTACAGTGTCAACACAATTGGCGCAAAGTTTTCAAGCACAGAGCAGCCCAATCATCAATGGCGTTTGGAACGTCAATATCTTTATCAAAGGCATCCAGAAACAGATAAGGAATTTTGGACAGAAATGTTTTTTGAGGGTGTTGATCAGATGGTTAGGAGTTTTTCTGACACATGCTGAACAATATC
>SERZ01000910.1_pt1 | contig 18468 bp, 15 predicted proteins | sample 3171461 | NCBI WGS metagenome assembly SERZ01 (sample SAMN06051861, study PRJNA518727) | freshwater metagenome | biome: subpolar coniferous forest; feature: holomictic lake; material: water; isolation source: holomictic Lake 227, 6 m depth | place: Canada: near Kenora, Ontario | collected... | reverse complement strand
TTAAGGCCGGAAGGTATCATTCTTAAATTTCATCGAACGCTCTTGTGCCCGCTAATCACAACCAAAATCGAAAGGATTCCCCCCTTTGAAAAAGGGGGGCCAGGGGGGATTTCGGAGGCTATCCACCTGAAAAATCCCCCTTGATCCCCCTTTTTCAAAGGGGGAAGTATCATTTTCATGTATGAGGTGATCGAATTTGAGAAAGATACGCCGTAAGCACTTTTTTGCGAAGTGTCTTGTAAATTCAAAACATAAACGCTGTTTATATTTTTAATGATAGTCAATGTCAAGAATGAAATTGATAAAAAAATGCCTCCATGAACGATACATGGAGGCATTTTATAAGACAGGAACGCAGAGCTGCTGATTACATCATTCCGCCCATTCCGCCCATTCCACCCATTCCGCCCATTCCGCCGCCACCGCCGCCACCGCCGTGCATGGCATCTGACTTTTCTTCGGGTTTATCGGCAATCATGGCCTCGGTGGTCAGCATCAGGGAAGCTACGCTGCCAGCGTTCTGAAGTGCAAATCGTGTAACCTTGGTAGGATCAATTACGCCTGCTGCAATCAGATCTTCATATACGTTGGTTTCGGCGTTGAAGCCAAAAGCACCTTCACCGGCCTTGACTTTGTCGATGACCACAGAACCTTCGTATCCGGCGTTGTTGGCGATCTGACGCAGGGGTTCTTCCATCGCCCTCATTACCACCTTGACACCAAGTTTCTGCTCGCCTTTCAGTTTCATTTTATCCAGAGCATCCAGGCAGCGAACCAGGGCAACACCGCCGCCAGGAACAATACCTTCCTCAACGGCTGCACGGGTGGCGTTCAGGGCATCTTCAACTCTGGCCTTTTTCTCTTTCATTTCGGTTTCGGTGGCTGCACCGACATTGATCACAGCAACGCCGCCGATCAGCTTGGCAAGGCGCTCCTGAAGTTTTTCACGATCGTAATCGGAAGTAGTTTCTTCAATCTGAGCACGGATCTGTTTGACGCGACCTTCAAGAGCAGAGCGGGAACCGGCGCCATCTACTATGGTGGAGTTGTCTTTGTCTATGCTCATCCGTTTGGCTTTTCCCAGATCCGAAAGGGTCAGGTTCTCAAGCTTGATGCCCAGATCTTCAGAGACGACCTGGCCGCCGGTAAGAATGGCGATGTCCTCAAGCATGGCTTTTCTTCGGTCGCCAAAACCAGGGGCTTTAACAGCAGCAACTTGCAGAGTGCCTCTCAGCTTGTTAACCACAAGGGTGGCCAAGGCTTCGCCATCAACATCTTCGGCGATAATTACAAGGGGTTTGCCCATTTTTGCGACCTGCTCCAGGATGGGCAGAAGATCTTTCATGCTGCTGACTTTTTTCTCGTTGATCAGAATAAACGGATCATCCAGAGCCGCGACCATTTTTTCAGGATCAGTTACAAAATAAGGGGAAAGATAACCGCGATCAAACTGCATACCCTCGACGACTTCCAGGGTGGTTTCCATTCCTTTGGCTTCTTCAACTGTGATAACGCCTTCTTTTCCGACTTTTTCCATGGCTTCGGAAATGATGTTGCCGATGGTTTCATCGTTATTGGCGGAGATGGTGCCTACCTGGGCGATTTCTCGTTTGTCTTTGGTGGGCTTGCTCATTTTGTGCAGTTCTTTGACCGCAACTTCAATGGCCTTGTCAATGCCGCGTTTAATGGCCATCGGGTTATTCCCGGCTGCAACAAGTTTCTGGCCTTCTTCGTAAATGGAGCGGGCAAGAACGGTTGCGGTCGTGGTGCCGTCGCCAGCCATGTCGCTGGTTTTGCTGGCCACTTCCTTGACCATCTGGGCGCCCATGTTCTCGAATTTGTCGGACAGTTCGATTTCTTTAGCGACCGTAACGCCATCTTTGGTTATGGTGGGGGATCCCCAGGACTTGTCAATAACCACGTTGCGACCTTTAGGGCCCAGGGTTACTACAACTGCATCTGCAAGAGCTCTGACGCCATTCAGCATGGCCTCACGGGCTTTCATATCGTATTTAATGATCTTCGCCATTATTCATTCCTCCACATCTGTAAACATCAATCCGTTATTATTCAATTACGCCAAGTACGTCATCTTCCCGCATGATCAGGAATTCATCACCATCAATTTTTACTTCTGATCCGGAATATTTGCCAAAAAGAATGCGGTCTCCGATTTTGATCTCAAGGGCAATCCGTTTGCCGTCGTCTGCAACTTTGCCATTTCCAACAGCAATAACTTTGCCTTCCGCGGGTTTTTCCTTGGCTGTATCTGGAATGATAATGCCGCCTTTGGTTGTGGTTTCTTCTGCAACTCGTTTAACAACAATGCGATCCTGTAAGGGTCTGAGTTTCATGGTTTAATTCTCCTTTTATTTCCTATTAGTATAAAAATCTTACTTAAAAATCGAAAACAATATATCATATATTTCAGAAGCGTATCACCAGGATATGGCCACCTCCCTTCATGATAATTTTCGAAATATACCAGGGGTATTGCTCGTGTTATGAATCGGAGCTATCGGATGTTTTTGAGCTTGCTGCGGGAGTTTCTGCTGACGGCGACACGGAATTATCATCAGATTTTTTTGGCGCGGATACTGCGTTATTATTTTTTCCGGCATAGTCCGTTACATACCAGCCAGTTCCTTTCAGGTGAAAGCTGCTTTGGGAAATCAGCTTTTGAAGATGACCGGAACAACTACCGCACACAGAAAGCGGCTTGTCAGAAAAATTTTGAATGGCTTCTTCCACGGCACCGCATTGGGTGCATTCGTATTCATAAATCGGCATATTGCTATCCTCCTGAAATTATTTTGGGATCAAATTGTCTGAGAAATCCCTGTGTCCGAGTCCAACTAAACATAATGTAAGAATTGTTCTTGTCAAGAATCAGTCGGAATATTTTTCGAAAGAGTCTGTCAAATTATCAATGGGAACCCGCCAACTCTTTGAGAATTCAAATACTTCCGACATTCCACATAGCTTGATATCACTGAGGATTTCATGTGTTTTGTCGTGTACCCGTTTTTCTTCAGATTGTTTTTCATCCGGTGATGCATGAAAATTTTGAAGAAACTTGCTGAACCGAACAATATGAATCAGCTCGTGTGTGGTAATATACAGAACAAGGGAGAGTAACATAATGGAGGGGTTTTGGGCAAGAAGTTTCACGATGGCATGATCTTGAAAACAAATTTTATAGAAATCATAGGTCGAAGAGTTAAGGAATGTGTGTTTGGGTTTGCCCTCGTAACGGACGATCTGTGCCAGCGGTCCGTCAACAATTTCATCGGGATCAAGATCAGCAAGGGTTTTAAAGTCGTAACGGGGTCGTTTCCACTCGGTCAGGGACATCTTATAATGGTTACTGACCAACTCCTCGGCCATCGCCGCCGCCTGATTTACGATAATTATCTGTTCTGGAGTGAATGTATTCATATTTTATAAAGGGAGAATGAGACAGGAAGCATCAGGATTCAAGATGCTTTTTGGTTTTTCAGGAATGAGTCGCCCCTTGCAGTGTTCAGTGATGATCTCCAGAAAATAATGGCCGTATCTTTCAAGTTTTATGGAACCTACGCCATGGAGATGTCGCAAATTCTCCGGCGATTGTGGAAAAAATGTCGCCATCTCGATGAGCGTTTTATCCGGAAAGATCACGTATGGCGGGACATTGGTCGTATCCGCCAGCTCCTTTCGCATTTCCCGAAGCCGCTTAAAGAGGGCCTGATCGTAAATATTATCGTAAGTATTTTCGCTTTCCTTGACCGGAAAAGGGGGCTCGGGTTTCACTTCCATTTTTCCCAAAAACAGCTCTTTTCCGCGAAGAACTTCCCATGCCTTTGGTGTCAGCTTCAGGGCGCCATGCTCCATGTCCTGAAGCATCAATCCTTTTTGCAGCAGTTGCCGACTGAGGTAGAACCATTCCTGTTTGGAATATTCTTTCCCGATGCCATAGGTAGAAAGATTTTGGTGGCTGAATTTCATGACTTTTTGCGTTTTGCCGCCTCTTAACACATCAATGATGTGCTCTGCGCCAAACATTTCATCGCAGCGCTTCATGCAGGACAGGAATTTCTGGGCGGGAATCGAAAGATCGCAAAGCGTTTGTTCTCCGGATGCACAGTTGTCGCACATGCCGCATTTGGGTTTGGCGTATTTTTCTCCAAAATAGGTCAGCAGGGGGATGCGGCGGCAGTCACCGGTTTCAGCCATTCCGATCAGGGCGCTGAGATGCATAATGGCGGTACGTTTTTCTTTATCAGCTTTTTGGTTGATGAAGTATTTTATTTTATGAATATCGCTGTAACCGAACAATAACAGGCAATGCGCCCTTAAGCCATCCCTTCCGGCGCGTCCGATCTGCTGGTAATAACTTTCAATATTCTGGGGCAGATCATAATGCAGGACAAAACGGATATTGGGTTTGTTGATTCCCATTCCAAAGGCGATGGTCGCAGTCATGATCTGAACATCATCGCGGATAAAACGTTCCTGATTCCGTCGACGTTCGTTATCCGGCAGACCGGCATGATATGGTTTTACGGAAAAACCTGCTTTTGTCAGCGTTGTGGTGAGATCATCCACCTGTTTGCGCGCCAGGCAGTAGATTATACCCGGCTGATTCGGAAACTTTTTGATAAATTCAATGGTTTGCAGAACAGGACTTGCCTTTTGAACGATCTGCAGAAAGAGATTCTTCCGGTTGAAACTTGCGATAAATGCATTGGTAGCTTCAAAATTCAGGCAAGTCTGAATGTCCTTCTGGACCCTTGGCGTTGCGGTTGCGGTTAACGCCACGCAGACGGCCTTGGGAAACTGTTTTTTTACTTCGACCAGTTGACGGTACTCCGGCCGGAAATCATGTCCCCATTCGGATATGCAGTGCGCTTCATCAATGGCGATGCAGTCCACGCGTCTTGAGGACAGCATCGCAAGTGTTTTTGGCATCAGGAGGGTTTCAGGTGCAAGGTACAGAAGCCTGACGTCGTTTCTCAGAATGCGAGAGATGTTTTGCCCATATTCCTCAAAGGACAGCGTGCTGTTCAAGACCACAGCCCCGACACCCAACGCCGTAAGTTGTTCCACCTGATCCTTCATCAAGGAAATGAGCGGAGAGACGACAACTGTAAGGTCTTCGAACATCATTGCCGGAATCTGGTAACACAGGGACTTTCCGCCCCCGGTCGGCATGATGACCAGAGTGTCTTTTCGTCTGAGAATATTTCCGATGATCTCCTGCTGAAGCGGCCGGAAATCATCATACCCGAAGGTGTTTTTAAGAATCGTTTTTGCCTGCTGTATCATTCCTTACTTATAAAACACCTCTTCATGGATTACAAGAACGCGATCGCCGGGATGTTCCTAATTTCTCCATGATAGCGTCTGTCATAATGCACTCCTTATAAGTATTGCACAATAATCCGTAAATTGATATTACGGAATCCAACGTACATTTGGGACAATAGGAAATGATGTTTAACTATCAAAAGGAGAAATGTATGAATTTTAACAATGTGTTGAAAATGTTTGTGGTAGTGGGGATGGCGGTTTTTTTCTGCGCAGGCACAACGCTGGCGGCGAAAAAGAAGGTTCTTTTCATCGATTCTTACCATGCAGGGTATGTGTGGAGTGACGGGGAAGTGCAGGGGGCGCAAAGCGCCATCGGCGACAAGTACGAATTCAAGGTCATCCACATGGACACCAAGCGCAATTCTTCGGCGGAAGCGCAGAAGAAGGCAGGTGAGGATGCCAAGGCCGAAATTGATTCCTGGAAACCTGATGTCGTCATTACAGCCGATGACAACGCCGCAAAACTTGTAATTGTTCCGTTTTACAAGGATTCGGATGTTCCATTTGTTTTTTGCGGGATCAACTGGGATGCTTCTTCCTATGGCTTTCCATTAAAGAACGTAACCGGTGTCCTGGAAGTTTCAGTCATTAAACCGCTCCTTGATTCGATGCAAAAATTCGCAAAAGGCAGTCGGGTGGGATTCATCGGCAAAGACAACGAGACGGACCGAAAAGAAGCAGATAACCTGAAGAAGCTCAATGTTCAGCTTTCGTCAACAAAGTTTGTCAATACTTTCGAGGAGTGGAAAACGGAATTCATCAAAGTCCAGGATGAAGCGGATATGCTCATCTTTATCAACAACGCGGGCATCAGCGGCTGGGATGACGCTGAAGCAATGAAATTCACCAGAGAAAATACGAAGATACCCACGGGCAGTACACATGACTTTATCGCCCCTTTCGTATTGGTCGATTATGCCAAGCTTGCCGAAGAGCAGGGGGAGTTGGCCGCCGGAATAGCCATAAATATACTCGAAGGGAAGTCGCCCAAAGATTTTCCAATAATTACCAATAAAAAAGGCCAGATTTACATTAATTTGGCTATTGCCAAGAAACTGGGCATCCAGTTTCCGCTGGAAACGATTAAAACCGCCAAGGTTATAAAAGACTGAAAAACAGCCAGATAGGTAACGCTATATTTTTCACGATCTCTTTTTCCGTCTTACCCTGAACAACCGGGATTTCGGAAGGGAGATCATGATTTGAAACATGTTCAGCGGCAATACCTGTTCAAGCAAGTGTTGACCGTTGACAGCGAACGGTGAACGGCAAACGGTCAACGATAGTTGACAAGGAGACTGTGCAGTGGAATATTCGATAAAAACGAAATTATTGACTTTGGTTGCATTCGCTTTTCTGATTACAGTGATCGGAGTGATCGGTTTGACCGTTTATCTTTCCGCCGACATTGCCAGAGAGGTTGTCCAAGTAGTTAATACCGGTCAAGTCGAGGTGTATTCTCAAAGGCTGAGTGGAATTTCTGGTGAAATCGAACAGACGCAGCGGAGTCTTCAGGCGACGATCAACGACACCGGCCTTGCCGGAACCGAGATAGCCAAAACCTATGAAGCGGATGCCAAGGCTAATATTCTGAACGACTTAGCCAAACGTTATTATGAGCAAAAGCCGAAAAGTATGGATGTATTCCCGTTCATTGTGGATTCGCAGGCAGCGATAATCATGCATCCTTTACTGAAAAAAGATGACGAAATTTTACGGCAGATCGGCTTTGTCGAATTGATGGCTAAGGCCAGGGACAACGTGTTCCAATATCAGCAGAACAATATTACACAATGGGTCTTCTTGAAGAAATTTGAACCTTGGGGATGGACCGTCTGTTATGCGGTGCCCGACAATCTGAGATACGAGGGAGTTTACAAGGTCAACAACCTGCTGTCAAGCATGAGGAATCAGCTTGCCATCATGATTATCGCACTTGCCATCGCAGTCATGCTGTCTCTTACCTGGTTTATATCGCATTTTGTCACCAAACCCCTGGCTGAGGTTATCGGCGGTCTCAATGAAGGCTCCGACCAGGTTGCCTCCACGGCCTTCGAAGTATCTTCCGCCAGTCAAACCCTGGCGGAGGGCTCGTCGGAACAGGCGGCCTCCATCGAAGAAACATCCGCTTCCCTGGAAGAGGTGTCTTCCATGATCAAGAAGAACGCTCACAATTCAGGCCAGGCGCATGCACTGATGAAGGAGGCTGCTGTCGGCGTTCAGACTGCATCGGTGTCCATGTGCGAGTTGATATCTTCCATGTCCGAAATTCTGAAAGCCAGCGATGAAACTTCAAAAATCATCAAAACTATTGATGAAATCGCGTTTCAGACCAATCTTCTGGCTCTTAACGCAGCGGTTGAAGCGGCCAGGGCTGGACAAGCCGGGGCCGGATTCGCTGTTGTGGCCGATGAAGTCAGAAATCTGGCGCTTCGGGCAGCCGAAGCCGCAAAAACCACCGCAAATCTCATTAAAGGAACATCTAACAAAGTCCGGGAAGGCTCGGAGCATGTCAACCAGAGCAACGCGGTTTTTTCAAGTGTTGCTGAAAGTATTTCCAAAATCAGGGATCTGATCAGTGAAATTGCGGCTGCTTCCAGCGAGCAGGCCAAAGGAATCGAACATGTGAGCATTGCCGTTTCCGAAATGGACAAAATCACCCTGCAAAACGCCGCCGCCGCCGAGGAATCTGCGTCTGCCGCCGAGGAAATGAACGCTCAGGCGGAGCAGATGAAGAGCATGATTGATGAACTGGTTGCAATCGTGGGAGGGAGTACCACCACGATGTTGCAGAGCCATTTAAACGCCATCAGACACCCGAATCCGCAAGCCACTGTATATGTCAGACATTCTCCAGACAAGGCATTGGCCGCTGTAAAAAAAACCGCAAAAGTAAAAGCCCTACCACTTCATCGGCTCAGAAAGGTTATATCCAGTTGACATCCTTGAAACACTTAAACATACGGATATGACTGGATGTTTTCATGAACCGATAATCCGCTCGGCAATAGCGGTACCCATCGCCGATGTGCCGATCGCCTGATTTTTATCCAACGCTAAATCAAGGGTATGAATTCCTGATGATAAGGCATCCGCCACCGCACTTTCAATGGCGATTGCCGCCTGATCCTGGCCAAAGCTGTATTTGAGCATCATGGCGGCAGATAGAATCTGAGCCACAGGATTGGCGATTCCCATGCCGGCGATGTCCGGCGCAGATCCTCCAGCCGGCTCAAAGAGTCCGAATCGGCTCTCGTTCAGGCTCGCTGATGGTAGCAGTCCCATGGAGCCTGTCAGCATGGCGCATTCATCCGATATGATGTCTCCAAACATGTTTTCACAGAGCAGCACGTCAAAGCGGTGGGGGTTTTTTATAAGCTGCATGGTCGCATTGTCGATGTAAAGGTGATCCAGTTCCACGTCCGGGTAATCCTTTGCCACCTCACAGACGATTTCTCGCCAGAAGACCATGACGGTCAGTACATTGGCTTTGTCGATGGATGTAACTTTTTTTCTTCGGCACCGTGAGATTTCGAACGCTGCACGGGCTATTCTTTCGATCTCCCGGCGAGTGTAAACCATGGTGTCGAATGCTTTTTCCTCGGGACCTGATCCTTCCCGTCCCTTGGGTGTCCCAAAGTAAATGCCTCCGGTCAGCTCCCGGACACAGAGAATGTCGAACCCGTCGCCAACGATTTCCGGCTTCAGAGGACTGGCGGCTGCAAGGGCTTGATAGACTTTTGCAGGCCGAAGATTACAAAAAAGATTAAAGTGTTTTCTCAGGGGAAGCAGGGCGGCGCGTTCAGGCTGTTTTTCCGGCACCAGTTTCTCCCATTTGGGCCCTCCCACGGAACCAAAGAGAATGGCGTTGCTACTTTCGCATAGCGCCAGCGTCTCGGGAGGAAGAGCTAATCCGCATCTGTCGATGGCGCATCCTCCAATATCCGCAACCTGATATTCAAACTGAAAATCGAATTTTTCCCTAATCACCTCCAGTACCTTCAGTGCCTCCTTCATTACTTCCGGTCCAATCCCGTCTCCGGGCAATACAGCTATTCTATTCATCAATATCGGCTCCTTACTGTTTTGTGATGGGACATCTTGACATCGTTTTAAAAGTTCCAAGTGGGGGGACTGTTATGATTTGATTACTATAAAGTGTTATTATCGTCTTTTCAACATGATATCTTTCAGGTTCTGAACCAGTTCATCAGGGTTCGGTTTGGAGAGCTGGGCGTCAGCATGGACAGATTCCCCCTTGTGGCGCAGTTTATCGGTTATCAGCGAGGAAAACAGGATAAACGGCAGGACCTTCAAAACGGAATCACTTTTTACTTTCTGGCAGAAATGATAGCCGTCCATCTGCGGCATTTCAACATCCGAAAGGATCAAGTCGATAAAATCGGTAATGGGTCTGTTTTGCTCGCCGGCCTTTTTTTTGAAGTCCATCAGATATTCCCAGGCTTCCCCACCATCCACCTTTGACGTGACAATGAACTCCTTATGCTCCTCCAGGAATTTTTTCGTTGCTCGGCGTATCATACCGGAATCATCGGCATGCAGAACGCGCATGGGATAGCGCAGCCCAGCGGCAACTGTTTCAGAAACAGCCGATTTTTCCTCACCTGGTTGGCGTTGTGGCACGGCAAGACGTGGATCAATTGCACCGATGGCCATTTCCAGGTCCAGCATGAGAACCGTTCTATTCTCCAGATGGATGAGACCAGTAATGGCATCACAGAATTTCTGCATGTACGAGTCCACTGGACTGATGTTCTTCCAACTGGATCGGTGGATTCTCGTGATGCCGGATACAAGAAAGGCGGAGGTCAACTTGTTGAACTCCGTGATGATCACGATTGGGTTTGCACCCTCCATACGATTTTTGCCCAGCCAGAGAGCCAGATCAACCAGAGTGATGACTCTGCCGCGGTGATTGAATACGCCAGCGACAAAAGGCGCCGCATTCGGCGGCCTGGCTATGTTTGGCGGCAGACTGATGATCTCCAGCACCTTCGCCACATTGACACCGTAATATCCACGGTATCCTCCCACTTCGTCGATATAGAGTTCAATCAGCTCCAGTTCATTCGTACCACTCTCCAGAAGAATCCCTTTATCTGACGTAGCCATTTGTCATCCTTTCGAAACTGATCAAAACAGTAATGGTTGTTTTAAAAGTCTTAGGTTTTATAAATTCATACGGTCCGCAATATATAACTCAATTGTTAACCTGATTGCAGTGACTATACTGCGAACTGGCACAATTTTACGTTTTTGATCCCCCACCCCAGCCCTCCCCCGCTGGGAGAGGGAGTTTATGAAAAGCGCAGATTATGCCCGTTCGCAGTATAAAGCTATAAATCCAGCAGGATTTTTATAGCGGAGTTTTGGGCGGCCATAACAAAAGCCTCCGTTGCCGATTCAATGGGAAAGCGGTTGGTAATCAGTCTTTCAAGAGGCATGTCGGGATGCTTCGCCATCAGGGACAGTCCATGTCGAAACTGACCGCAGCGTGACCCAATAACAGTGAGTTCATGAATGACTATAGGGGATAGGTTTATCGCCTCGGATACTGCAACCGTGGATTTCAACACAATAATGCCGCGGGGCCGACACAAAGTCATGGCTTCTGCAAGACCGGTTGCAGAACCTGTGGCTTCAACCACAACATCAGCGCCGGAACAATGATTGCCGTCATGAGTAATCTTGATGTTGTTCCATACGGATAACGCCAGCTTTTCAGGGTGATGGCCGATAAGGGTGACATCGGATGCCACTGTTGACAGAACCCACGCACAAAGGATGCCAAGGCGACCATCGCCAAGAACGACAATACGCTGTGAGCCGTTCAGGGAAAGTTGTTCCAGAATTTCACAGGCGGCCGAAAGCGGCTCGATCAACACTGCCCGATCATCAGAAATATTTGCAGGAATCTCAATCAGATTGGATATCGGAAGAACGCAGTAATCGGCCATGCAACCGTTTAGCCGGTCGATACCCAGGGTTCTCCGGCTTGGGCAGTGCCTGCTCTGCCCTTTTTGGCACCATAAGCATTGTCCGCACCCGGCATTAATCTCTCCGGCCACTCGTTTGCCAATCCACCGGATTTCCTCGCAAGACTCAACAATCCCAACAAATTCATGGCCAAGTACGCCTGAAAATCCAAGGTAGCCATTTATCAGCTCCAGATCGGTCTGACAAATACCTGCCGTTTTTACCCGGATTCTGGCCCAACCCGGCTGAACCTCCGGAACCGGAAAATTCGGCGTAAATCGAAGTTGTCCGTCCAACACAATCGCGCGCATCATCTTTCCCTTCACGATGTCAGAATTTGCTGAATACTCCGATTGATGTCAAGTACTCATCGAACTGCCGATAATTGGCATTTGCAATTCCATCCTGTTCGTTCCGCCCCAGGTTGGCGGCGATGCTGATATTGACCCCAATATTGGCGTTGATGTTATGGCTAATACCTGTTGAAAACGCGTATAGCCAATCGTTACGAAGCGAGGGGGCGGACGACCCGGTGGTGAGATTCCCGACTGTGTAGTCAGCGTTCTTCAGTTGGCAGTTCAGGTTCCATATTAATGCCGTATCGAATCTGTGGCGATAACCCAGGTCAAGGCTGGTGTCAAAAGTCGGAACCTGTCCGGTACTTGATACCCATCGGGAACCTTTGTATTTAACCATCACCGTATCATGTTTCGATATTTCTCCTGTCAGTGAAGATTCTCCATAAAAATTCACCTGATTTTTATTGTTTACCGGCGCATTGTCAACGTAACCTCGAAAATCTGGCCCGCCGAGCAGTGACAGGGTAAGCCAATTGAAGAGTTTGCCTTCAACTCCTATAATAGTCCGCTGATAGTCGTTAGTTGAAGTGTAATCCGATTTTATAACTTTATCCTGATACTGGCGCCCATAACGATACCCCAGAAAAATGGCCAATTGCGAGGATGTTTTGCGACCCAAATCCACCCCGCCATTGATATCATAGCGGTCAACCCAATTCTGATATCCGCTAATTGCCTGCTGTTCTGTCAACATATCCCAAAGCTGAAGTGAACCCGTTGGGCGGATGAAGAATTGGTTCCAGTCAAGTTGAAAATCAATTTTCGTCCGGTCTTGATACTGATTTCGGCGTTCTCGTGGCAACCCATGGGCATAGCAGCTTCGGACATTGTCTGGAGCAAGATAGATAGGCGCAGTACTGCTGCCATCTATATATTGGAAGGAATTGTCGAAGGTGAAAGAAATATTTTCAGAATTTGCCTTGATTTTGTTTAAAATTCGGTGTGCCGTGTTGCTTTCTTCCGATGCCTGGGAATACGTTGCAAAATCAGGCTCATAATTTAGAGACAATACCTTTAACACGCTCTGATCTTTTATAAGCGGAGCAAAATCCATACCGATTTTTGGTGATATGGTGGTAATCCAGGAATAGCTTCTCGGCATACCGTCACCGGATACGCCCAGAAGGTTATCATCGTAGCTTTCTTTAAGCCCAAGGGATAGTTCAGTCATCCAGACCGGTTTGTTCAACACAGATGTGGATGCACCGGAAACCGGTAAGGAAGACGGGTTTTCCTGTGCATAAACCGTAGTGGCTATCAGTGCTACGATGATAGAAATCAACAAAAATTGGTTATGAGCTGACTTTTTAATAAGGTGTTTGTTAGACGCCACTTTTTCTCCATTTTTAAAGATGTAAGAAGCCAACTATTGTCCATCCATGTAAATAAAAATATCACGATCCGGGATATTATTTTATGTGTGTTACCTAAGACCTGATTTCGCTTCTTGTGAAAGAACGATCCTTCTGAGATGTTCCGTGGCTTTTTGCGGGTCAGGCGCGGAACAAATCGCGGAGACAACAGCCAGGCTATCCGCCCCTGCCTGGATGACCTCGGCGGCATTCGATGCGTTGATGCCCCCGATCGCGACCAGGGGATGACGAGACATGTCTCTGACTTTCCTTAGTCCGTCGATCCCCCAATGATTCCGGGTGTTGGTTTTTGTCGGTGTGGCGAATATCGCACTGACACCTAAATAGGCAACATCAAAAGCTTCCGCCGCTTCAACCTGTTCCAGTGTTTCAACCGATAAACCGATAATGGCATCAGGCCCCAGCAACTTTCTGGCAAGCGGATACGGCATGTCTTCCTGCCCGATGTGAACCCCATCGGCACCGACAGCTAGCGCCACATCAACGCGATCGTTGATAATCAAGGGAACGGTATATGGAGCCAGAATTATCTTGATGCGTTGAGCTTCTTCGATAAAAAAACGGGTTGAAGCATCCTTTTCCCGAAGTTGAACCATCGCCGCGCCACCCTTTACCGCCAGTAGAATGACGTTATCCAGGGATTTTTCGTAGAGGGACGCACGATCCGAGACAATATATATCCCAGTTATATTCTTAAGAATTTCTACTTTCATTTGTGTGAGAAATACCTTGTTATCTCACTTTCTGCAAGGATATTCTTTAAAGATTCATGCAGAATCGCTCCGAAATAAAAAAAGTCAAGATTTAAAAAGCTATATTTTTTTTAAAAACAGACCGCTGCTGAAATTGAATGCACATCGTGTCCTTCACCGACAAGCACGTCAAAAAAATCTTCTTTACATGTTGTAAATAATTTTGGCATCATCTCTACTGAAAAGACTTTCACTTCCCGGTATCTGGAAACGCCCCGTAATTTATCAACTTAAAAAGAATCACGACAATTTAGCGCATAACAAAGTGATAATAAATGATTAATACTGTGAACACAGATACCGCAATCACTGTGAATGACGCATATAAACATAGTTGGAGAAGTATGGTACATATTTTGCATCAAACATTCCATTAACCACACTGTTCGAAGAAGGATGAAGGAAAAGCAAAAGCGAATGTTGAAGGCTGGATGTTTTTTTATTAGTAATTCGTAATTCATAGTTATGCTGTTCACAGTGTCATCTTCAAGTAAAGGGGTGTCAATGGAACTTAAACAGGAAATAGACGTATCCACAAAGCACCCCCATCTGGAAAAAAAGGGGAAAGAGCGCTATTCCAAACTCTACCGGAAATTTATTTTTCTCACCCTGACGTGTTCTCTGGTTCCACTTTTTCTGGTCGGCTGGGGAATATATGCTTACTATTCCGGATTTTCTACGATCCGGATAATGGACTATTTCAAGAATCAGGTTGACCACCATCGGGAAGTAATAGAAGTCTTTTTACGGGAACGAACTTCAGACCTCCAATTGGTAATTCTTACTCATTCTCCCGATTCCCTGCAAAACCCGGGAAATCTCAGACGAATCTTCAGCGTGATGAATCAGGGTCATTCTTTTTTTACGGACTTGGGACTTATTGATGATGAGGGAAAGCATCTGAATTATATCGGCCCCTATGATCTGATGGACGTAAATTATTCCAAGACTGTCTGGTTTAGGGAAGTGATGACTAAAGGGATATATATCAGTGATATGTTTGCCGGGTTTCGCAACGCGCCCCATTTTATTATTGCTGTTACCAGGATTGATGGGGACAGGAAATGGATATTGCGGGCAAGCATAGATACGGAATATTTCCGTTCTCTGGTTGAACACGTCAAGATGGGCGCAACCGGTGAAGTATATCTTTCGAATCAGGAAGGAATCCTGCAGACCACTCCCCGTTTCGGCGGTAAGATTATGGAAAAGGCTCCGTTGCCGGTTGAGTTTTTCAGCGAAGAAAGCAGCATCGGAATATATGAGCCTGATAATAGTGATACTGGAAGGCATTTTCAACGTCAGTTAGTCGCCTATACCTGGCTCGAAAATCCCCGATGGAAGCTGGTTGTAAGACAGGATTACGCCGAAGCTTTTAGAGATGCAAATCAGGCAAATCGGGCTGCACTAATTTTCCTTCTGTTCAGTCTTATGATCATCCTGGTCATATCTTTAATAATTACCCGCCACATGATCGATATCATAAAGAAGCAGGACAAAGACACGGATTCGCTGAACAAACAGCTCGTTCAGGCTGGAAAATTGGCTTCACTGGGGGAACTCTCGGCCGGAGTGGCGCACGAGATCAATAATCCCCTGGCTATCATTCTTACTGAAAGCCAGGTAATGAGAGACACGATTGACGAGGCAACCGGTCTGAATGATGAAGTCAAGAACGAATTGATCGACTCCCTGTCTCAGACAGAATCCCAGGTTCATCGTTGTAGTCTCATCACACAGAGCCTCCTAAAATTTTCACGCCGGAACAAGTCTCAAAGAGAGATGGTAAATCTGAATGTTTTCCTTGAAGAAGTAATACGGCTTATGGATGGAAAAGCAAGGGGGATGGGGATTCACTTTGTCCTTGATCTGGAAAAAGATATTCCTTCCTTCTCATCGGACCCTTCCCTGCTGCAGCAGGTGTTTATAAACCTTATCAACAATGCTGCTGACGCTCATGAAGGAAAACCTTATGGAACGATCAGTATTGGAACCCGGGCAGACAACCGCCGTAATGGGGTGGAGATCACCGTCGGCGATACAGGTTCGGGTATTTCTCCAGAGATAATGGAAAAAATCTTCGACCCTTTTTTCACCACGAAGGCTGTAGGAAAGGGGACAGGATTGGGGCTTTCCATAACCTACAGCACTATCAAGGCGGTGGGCGGAGATATTTCAGTTCGAAGTACCATAGGCAAGGGGACTCAATTCAATATTTTTCTTCCTTTCAATCCTCCTGATAACGATAATGAAAACCGGGAATAGGTAATTACCCAGTCCCGCTCTTCCATACAAAAATGAGGAGCCTATAATGAAAAGACCTATAATTCTTCTCGTTGACGATGAGGTGGCTTTCGCCAACAACCTTCTTAAGCTTCTGTCTAAAAGAGGATATGATGTTGTAGTAGAATATAACGGCGCCGATGCTGTCAAAAGGGTCGGAGAAAAGGAGTTCGATGTCATCATCCTGGACATGAAAATGCCGGGAATGGATGGCATCGCCACATTGAAAGAGATCAAGAAAAAAGCACCTCTTGTGGAAGTAGTAATACTTACAGGTCATGGCTCCATCGAATCGGGAATTGAGGGCATGCAACTGGGGGCGTTTGATTTTTTGATGAAACCGGTCAGGATCGACGATCTTCAGGAAAAGGTCAGTGAAGCCTACCGGAGAAAACTGATACAGGGAGAAAGGGGGTAACACTCTAAATGTCAAATTTAATACGTGTTTTTCTGATTGATGATGAGAAGCTTTTTGTAGAATCCTTGACTAAGGTCTTGCGAAGAAGAGAGATGGTGATCAGATCGACTCACAGTGGAGCCGATGCCATCGACATTCTTTCCACCGAAACTTTTGACGTTATCGTCCTTGATATCAAGATGCCAGGGATGGACGGCGTGGCGACCCTGAAAGCAATCCGAGGCATGGGCATTACGACTCCGGTGATCATCCTGTCCGGTCACGTGGATATCGAACGCGTCACCGAAGTATTGAAAATGGGCGCTACGGAACTTCTCCTTAAACCGTGTGATGTGGAAACACTTGTCTGTACTATCGAGAATTCTCATGAGCGGATGACTACGGTGTAGATAGGGCAGTGGTTAGGGATTAGGGTTTTTTTCCGCCCCCGACCCTGCTTTTATAAATATAGCTTTCAAGATAATGATTTTGGGAAGAGCATTATCTTGAAAGCTATAGCAAAACGGAGACAGTCAATGGCTACAATCCTTATTGTTGACGATGATCAACAGTTGCGCCGGAGCTTTGAAAAGCTTTTATCCGATGATGTGCATACCGTATTGACTGCTTCCAGTGGTGAAGAGGGCCTCGGGATCATCGGATCGGCCAGAGTCGATTTAGCTATCATAGATGTGTGTCTTCCGGGGATGAACGGGCTAAAAACATTCAAGGCCATGCGCGAAATTGATCCCAAGCTTACCGGGATTATCATGACAGCCTTCAGCACCACAGAGACAGCGATTGAGGCAATGACACTTGGCGCCTTTGACTATGTCACCAAGCCATTTGATATTCCCGATATTCTCACCCTTATCGGTCAGGCTGTGGAGGCGGGCCGTCTTGTGCGCTCCCGCGTGGACATGGACGTTGTTACCAAGACAACATCTTCCGAGATCATCATCGGGCAGAGTAAGGTCATGCAGGAACTCTACAAAACCATTGGGCGAGCTGCTCCCACCGATGCTACGGTGCTCATTCGTGGGGAATCCGGAACTGGAAAGGAACTTGTAGCCCGCGCCCTTTATCAGCACAGTCTCAGGGCAAGCGCACCCTTCCTGGTGATCAATTGCGTAACCATCCCTGAAAATTTGCTGGAAAGCGAGCTTTTCGGATACGAAAAGGGGACCTTTACCGGGGCGCTGAGCCGGCGCATCGGGAGAATCGAACAGGCGCACGGGGGAACGGTATTTCTGGATGAAATAGGTGATATGCCGTTGAGTCTGCAACCCAAAATCCTGCGTCTGCTTGAGGAGAAAGGTATCGAGCGCCTCGGCGGACATGAAACCATACCGGTTAATGTTCGCATTATTGCGGCTACCAACCGTGATCTTGAATCCGCCATTGCGGACGGATCTTTTCGGGAAGATCTCTATTACCGCTTGAAGGTAGTCACCATACGGCTCCCCCCCCTGCGGGAACGCCTGCAGGATATACCCCGTCTTATTGATCATTTTCTTGCCCGATTTTCCAGGGATATGAACGTGGATAACCCGGGAATGACCCTTGAGGCCAAGGAAATCGTCAGCCGTTATCACTGGTCCGGCAACGTCCGTGAGCTGTCCAACGCCATACAAAAGGCCCTTATTTTTAGCCGTGGGTGTCCCATTCGTCCCGAAGATATCACCCATGTCATAGAAAAGAGGATTGAAGTGTATGAGAACGCCGACGAGGGGTATCCAGAAGAGGCGACGCAGCAATGGGTCCGAAGGGTTCTTCTTTCAAAGAGATACGAGAGCGTATTTGATTATTTGAATGACCGTTTCTCCAGCACCGTTATCGGGGAGGCGCTCAAAATAACAGGAGGAAACAAAAGCATCACAGCCAAACTCCTGGGTCTTTCCAGACCGACCATCCAGGCCAAAATCGATAAATACCGGCTCAAGGTTGAAACCTAT
>SERZ01000900.1_pt1 | contig 18596 bp, 13 predicted proteins | sample 3171461 | NCBI WGS metagenome assembly SERZ01 (sample SAMN06051861, study PRJNA518727) | freshwater metagenome | biome: subpolar coniferous forest; feature: holomictic lake; material: water; isolation source: holomictic Lake 227, 6 m depth | place: Canada: near Kenora, Ontario | collected... | reverse complement strand
GCTGGTGATCACCGTCATCGGGATCGCCAGCAGCAGCGGCAGCCCGACCGGCAGCAACCAGACCAGGGCACGGGCGTCAATCATCGCAATACCCAGCGCCAGCAAAACAACCACCCCACTCATGGGCGCGAGTTGCGCCAGTGCGAAGCGCCACGGCACGGCCACGGCTTCGCGGGGGGGCGATTTCCACTCCAGCTTCAGGCCGGTCAGCGCCACCACGACAAACAGCGAGTGCGCCAGCATCCGGATCGGGGCTTGCAGCATCGCAATCAGCGTTTCAAGCACGGCGCTGGCCAGCAGGCTGCCGGTGCCGCCAAAAGACGCTTGCTGGCGGTTGATCAAGATCGCGGCAATGCCGAGAATGCGTGGCAAAAACAGCATGCACAGCGTCCAGGACCAAAGTGAGACCAACTCACCGGGCAACACGGTCCAGTCAGCCACCATCGGTGCGCCTGACAGCCATAAGGCGGTTCCCAGCGTCAGGAAGCACAACCACAACGGGGCCGACAAATATGCCATCGTGCCGGTGCCAAACATCGAGCGGTGCACCGGGTGAATACCCGGCTCGGCGATCAGGCGCGCATTCTGCAGGTTGCCTTGACACCAGCGGCGGTCGCGCTGCAACTCGGCCAGCAGGTCAGGCGGTTGTTGCTCGTAGCTGCCCACCAGGTCGGCCACCAGCCAGACGTGAAAACCGGCGCGGCGCATCAGGGCGGCCTCGACAAAGTCGTGCGACATGATGCTGCCCGACATACCCCCCGTGCCGGCAATGCGCGCCAGGGCGCAGTGCTGCATGAAGGGTTCAATCCGGATGATGGCGTTGTGGCCCCAGTAGTGCGACTCGCCCATTTGCCAGAACTGCATACCCAGCGTGAACAGGCGGCCGGTCACGCGCGACGCAAATTGTTGGGCCCGGGCGTGCAAGGTGACGTGACCAATGGCCTGGGTGGCGGTCTGGATGATGCCGGCCTTGGGGTTGGCTTCCATCAGCTTGACCATGGACACCAGGCAGTCGCCACTCATGACGCTGTCGGCGTCCAGCACCACCATGTAGCGGTAGTCCTTGCCCCAGCGGCGGCAAAAGTCGGCCACGTTGCCGGCCTTGCGGTCCGAGCGGCGCTTGCGCAGGCGGTAATAAACCTCGAGTTGTGGCTGCCCCGTCGAACTGGCGAGTTGGGCGCGCAGGTCTTCCCAGGCGGCGCGTTCGGCTTTCTGGATGGCCGGGTCGTTGCTGTCCGACAGCACAAACACATCAAAGGCGCGCACATGCGAAGTTAGCGCAATCGATTCACAGGTGGCGCGCAGGCCGGCAAACACGGTGCGCACCTCTTCATTGCAAATCGGCATGATGATGGCGGTGCGGGTCGTTGCATCCAGCGTATGGTGCTGAACCTTTTTACTGGAGAGGCTGTGGGCGTCGCCGCGCAGCATCACGTAAAACCCCATCATCGCTGTCATGAAACCCGTCACCACCCAGGCTGACAACAAGGCAAATAAAGTGGCCTGGCCGTATTGCAGCCAGGCGTTCTCGTAGTCGGGCTGCATATCGGTAAACAGACGTGTGGCCAGTGCCGTGCTGATCACGGTCAGCAGGATAAAAACAGCCCGGCGGCGTTGGGCGGCATGCTGCCACGGCGCCAGTTTTTCCGGGATGACCCGCGTGATCGGTGCCACGGCTTGAGCCCGTCCCGTCAGCCAGCGAGCGCGCGAAAGTGCTGCGCCGGTCAGGCTGTTCCAGAACCCTTGCCAGGGTCGTGGCGCCATGCTGCCGCGATTGATCGGGGGGGCAGTGACCGCGTTGGGATGACGTTCTTCGCGCAGGGTGCTGCGCGGCTTGCCGGGGGTCAGGGTGTGATCAGGTTGGTCCATGTTTCGCTCAGTGTTTGCTGCTGGTATTGGAGAAAGGCGCGCAGCTCTACGGGCTGCGTCGGGTTGAGTGTTTGCACGCGCAAGGTCATGCGCCAGGTGCCCGTGGCGGGGTTCTTGTAGGCAAGGCTTTCGACCACGCGGGCGTTGCTGCTGGCCGTAGCAATGGCTTGCACGGCGGCGTCATCGGGCAAGGAGTCGAGCGCCGGGCCCGCGAAATCAATCACGAACTGGATGGGCGGGGTGAGCGCTTCTTGTGCGGTTTTGACATAGCCCCGCCCGCGACGCGATTGCGTGACCCAGCCGTTCGGGGGCAGTTGCTGGTGCTTGCCTTGCCAAGCAATCTGGTATGCGAAATCGATGGATTCACCTGGGGCCGGCATTTTGGCGGGCACCCAGTAAGCGGCAACGTTGTCGTTGGTTTCGTCGGGTGTGGAAAATTGCAGCAATTCCACCCGGCCCGCACCCCAGTCGCCCAGCGGGGTGACCCAGGCGCTGGGCCGGAGTTCGTAGCGCGCTTCGGTGTCCTCAAAGCTGCTGAAGGCGCGGTCACGCTGCATCAGTCCAAAGCCTTTGAGGCGAGTCATGCTGAACGAGGTCACGAGCGTCGAAGACGGGTTTTGCAGCGGGCGCCAGAGCCATTCCCCGTCGCCGGTGGCGATCATCAGGCCATCAGAGTCATGCACCTCTGGGCGAAAGTCGCCGGAGCGGGGTTGGTTTTCACCAAAGAAAAACATGCTCGACAAGGGCGTCAGACCCAGCGTGGTCACGGGTTTGTCGGTCAAGCGCATGAATAAGCGTGTGTGGACTTCAGTGACCGTTTGTTCTCCCGGTGTGATGTCGAAGCGATAGGCGCCGGTCAGTCGCGGGGAGTCCATCAGCGCATAAACAGTGAGCAGACTCGCATTGGCTGCGGGCTTTTCCAGCCAGAACTCGGTAAAGCGGGGGAACTCTTCGGGTGTGCCGCCAGTGATGTCGACGGCCAAGCCGCGGGCCGACAGGCCGTAGCGCTGGCCAGTGCCCAGGGCCCGGAAATAACTGGCGCCTGCAAAGACGATCAACTCGTCTTTGTGGCTGGCTGAGTTCAGGTTGAACAGGGCCTTGAGTCCACCGTGACCGAGGTCGCCAAAAAGCTGAGGGGCCAGTTGGTTCTGGCCAAAGTTGAAGTCGGCCGGGTTGTAGGCAATCGGCTTGTCGCCTTCAGGGGTGATCTCATGAAGGCGCACTGCATCTTCGGTTTTTCTGACGTGGAAAAACTGAAGTTCAAACGGTGCTTGCTCCGCGTGCCACAAGGCGTGGTCTGCTTTGAAGCGGATGTCTCGGTAACCGTCGTAATCCAGTTGGGACAGTTCCTTCGGTATCTCGGTCAACGTCGGCATGAAGGACGTCTGAGCCCGCTGTTTGGCGAGTACGGCCACCTCGTCAAGGCCCCAGGCTTGAGCCTGACCGCACAGCAATGTCCCTAAAACAGTAGCCACCAGCGCGATCGTTCTGGCACAGAAGCAGCTTTTGCGGCGTCTGAAAATGGTGTGGCTAAGGGCTGGCATTCCTTACCTAGTGCAAACCCTATGCCAGCCTGAAAAAACCTATGTAAATCAACGGTTTGAAGGTCTCTGGAAATCAAAAATCAGGAAATCCAACTGAAATGCGGACCGCAACGCTGATTTTTGTCGCCAAACCACGACAGCAACCTGTCTGGTCTGTAGAAATCCCTTTGAAATCAAGGGTTCAGGGCTGTCGCTAAAGAGCGACTCAACTCAAGGCGTCGGCTTCGGGTGTGGCGCTGTTGTCGGTCTTGAAACGTCCAGGTGTCAACTCGTGCTTTTGCAGCAGTCGATAAAACTCGGTCCGGTTGCGGTCGGCCAAGCGGGCGCTATCGGCCACATTGCCGTCGGTGAGTTTGAGCAGTCCCACCAGGTAGTCGCGCTCAAAACGCAGCCGGGCTTCGGCCAAGGTCAGCACCTGCACGCTGGGCGAGCGCAGGGCGCGTTCCACCAGCGCCAGTGGCACCAAGGGCGTGGCAGACAGTGCGCAGACTTGTTCTACGACGTTGTAAAGTTGGCGCACATTGCCCGGCCAGGCCGCAGTGGTCAAGGCTTTGAGGGCTTCCGGCGCGAAGCCGCTCAAGCGTTTTTTGTACTTGGCCGCCAGTTTGACCAAGAAATGGTTCGCCAGCAGGGGAATGTCTTCGCGCCGCTCCGACAAGGTCGGCAACATCAAGGTGACGACGTTGAGGCGGTAATAGAGGTCGGCCCGGAACTGGCCCTCGGTCATCGCCTGCTCCAGATCACAGTGGGTGGCCGAGATGATGCGCACGTCCACCGGAATCGATTGGCTTGACCCCACGGGTCGCACCACCCGCTCTTGCAAGACACGCAACAGCTTGACTTGCAGCGCCGCAGGCATGTCGCCGATTTCATCGAGCAGCAGCGTGCCCCCATCGGCAGCCTGAAAAAGCCCAACATGGTTCGCCACGGCATCGGTGAAGGCGCCCTTGACGTGACCAAACAGTTCCGACTCCAGCAAGGCCTCGGGGATGGCGCCGCAATTTACGGCAATAAAAGGTTTACTGGCGCGAGCCCCGGCCTGGTGAATCGCCTGGGCCAGCAGTTCCTTGCCAGTGCCGCTTTCGCCGCGCAGCAGCACGCTGGCGTCCGACTGGGCCACCATCTGCGCTTCGGCCAGCACTTCAGCCATGCGATTGGAGCGACTGATGATCTGGTCTTGCCAGGCGTGCGAACTCCCTTTTTTGACCGAGTGGGCGGGCGCGCTCAGTGCGAGGGCTTGTGCAATTTTGTCGAGCAGGCTCTTTCCGTCATACGGTTTCGTCAGGTAGGAGAACACGCCGCGCTCGGTCGCTTGCACCGCATCGGGAATCGTGCCGTGGGCCGTCAGCAAAATCACCGGTAAAGAGGGGTGCTGGGCCCGAATGTCGTCAAACAGTGCCAGACCGTCCCGGCCGGGCAGGCGCACATCACTGAGGACCAGTTGGGGCCGCTCGATATGGAGTTGGGTCATGGCCGCCTCGGCCGAGGTGACGGCGCTCACGCGGTAGCCGGCGGCGGTGAGCCGGATGGTCAGCAAGCGCAGCATGTCGGCATCGTCGTCCACCACCAGCAGGTGCGCGCCGTTTCCGGGCGGCGTTGTAGACGCTGGTGTGGCAGGCAGGTTCGTGCTCATGGCATTGGCGCGGCGGTTCCGCGGGTCTTGGGGGGCGATGATTTATCTGCAGATGAGCGGTTTGTGAGGCTGCGTTCTATCGCCTTGAGTGCGTTCAGGCGTTCCTGAGTCTGGTCCAGCTTGTGTTGCACCTCGTGGGTTTGCTGGGTTTGTTTTTCGAGAAGTTCTTCCAGTCGTCGTCGGTCGACATCTTGCGACTGCAACAAACGGGCCAGGGGGTGCAGCGCTTGGGCTTGCGCGCCGGTGTCAAGCAGCACGCGGGCCAGCAGTTCTTGCGCGCGAATCAGCTCCGGCAATTGCGCGAACTGGCGCAACACCAGCGACAGTTTCAACTGTTCGGCGGCCCCGGCACCATTGCCAAGCCGGCTGACTTCCTGATTTAATTCAGCCGCTGGCATTCCTCGGACCTGTTGGGCGTAGGCCAGCATGCTGACAACGGCCTCGGTGACAAAAGGCGTGTTCAACCGGATGATCTCGATCGGTTGGACCACAGGGGCATTGGCGCAGTCCGCAGCAAGCGCTTCCATGGGGTTTGCACTCATCGCAGGCGTTGGTGCGTGATTCTGGGTCGTGCCACAGCCTGCCAGAATGGCCGCCGCGCAGCCCGCAATAACGCCAATTCGCACCCGAAAAATGGCTCGACAAATGAAAGACTCAGGATTTGAAAACATGGGGGATCTCAATTCTGAAGTGGGCCCCGAGGGGGTCTGACAGCAACTCTATACGCCCGCCATGCGCGGCTACATATTCGTGCACGATAGACAAGCCAATGCCACTGCCCCGCACGACGTCGGTCGGCTGGCGCTCACCTCGGTAAAACGGTTCGAAAATTCGATTGCGGTCCGCGCTTGCCACGCCAATGCCCTGGTCGCCAATGTCGATGCGGACCAATCCGTCCTCTTGGCTGAGGGTCAGGGTGATGATCCCGTTTCGGGGCGAGTAGCGGATGGCGTTGGAGAGCAAGTTGGCCAGGACGGTGCCGATTTTCTCGGGGTCAATTTCTACCCGGATCGGTTCGCCCTTGACGGTCACGGTCAGCTCGCGCGCACGCCACTGCAGATGCTGGTCGTCCACCTGGGCTTGGACCAGTGCGAGTAAATCGGTTTTTTGCCGGTGCAATTGGCGGGCCTCAAAGGCCGCGGCATTGAAGCGCAGCAGGTCTTCAATCTGGCTTTGCAAAACGCCCGTATTGTGTTTGAGGATGTGCGCGATTTCGCGTTGATCCGGGTTGAGCGCGCCTGCCACGCCATCTTCCAGCAGTGAAACCCCTTCGCGCAGCGAGGCCAGCGGGGTCTTGAGTTCATGGGAAACATGGCGCAAAAAACGCGATTTATCGGCGTCAAGCTCCACCAGCCTCAAGCGCAACCAGTTCAGCCGGTGCCCCACCAGCGCCAAGTCGGCCGGTCCCTGAATGGTGATCACCTGATCGAGCCGGTTTTCACCCAGACCCACGATGGCTTGCTCCAGTCGGTTCAGCGGCCGCGTGAACCCCATGCCAAAGAGCAGCGCCATTGCCACGGCCAGGGCAATCGCCCCGATGACTTGCTGCGCCAGATGCCGCTGGCTGTCGTCAAGCCGGGTTTCGAGTAATTTATTGCGCTTTTGTATGGTTTGCTGCACCTGCCCCGCAATTGTCGAGGTGATGTGCTCCAGTTCGCGAAACTCTTGCGCCAGTTGGCGCTCCCGGTCCAGCGCGGTGTCGGGTGAGCCAGTCAGCAGGCCGTTAATGGATTGCAGTTGTGCGCGCCATTGCTGCATGCTGCTGCTCGGCAGGCCTTCAGTAACCAAGTTGCTCACGATTTGCGTGGCCTCGTTGGCGGCGTCAGAAAAACGTCCGCGCAGCACGCGGTCGTCTAGCACCACTGACTGGCGGGCGCTGCGTTCCATCGTCACGCTGCGCTCGCCCAAAGACTGGGCCAGTCGGCTCAACTCCAGAGCTTGGGCGGCCCCGTCGCGACTTTGCAGGGTGAGGTCTTCAAGGGCATACAGAGCCCGCACAGAGGCCGCACCCAGCAAGGCGGCAATCAACAGGAAGGCCAGAACCAGCAGTTGCCGAAATGAAAATCGTTGGAGAAATTTCAATGGGGACCGCTGGACGATGCCAGCACTTCGCCGCGCAAGGAGTAGCTGCGCGTCTCGGTGATTTTGACATCCACCAGTTGTCCGATCAGGTCGGCCTGCCCGACGAAATTGACGGCGCGGTTGCACTCGGTGCGACCCATCAGCTCGCTGGCATCGCGTTTGGACGGGCCTTCCACCAGCAGGCGCTGCACCGTGTTCAGTCGGCTTTCCGAGATGCTTTTGATGCTGCCGTTGATGACCGATTGCAGGTGTTGCAGACGGCGCAGCTTGACTTCATGCGGCGTGTCGTCAGGCAGATTGGCCGCCGGTGTGCCGGGGCGCGGGCTGAAGATAAAGCTGAACGAGTTGTCAAAGCCGACATCGTCGATCAGCTTCATCATCTTGCCGAAATCGTCTTCGGTCTCGCCGGGGAAGCCGACGATAAAGTCGCTGCTCATCGCCATGTCGGGCCGGATGGCGCGCAGTTTGCGCACGGTTGATTTGTATTCCATCGCGGTGTAGCCGCGTTTCATGGCCATCAGGATTCGGTCTGAGCCGTGTTGCACCGGCAAGTGCAGGTGGCTCACCAGCTTCGGGATTTTGTCGTAGGCGGCAATCAACGAGGGGGTGAACTCGTTGGGGTGGCTGGTCATGTAGCGGATGCGCTCGATGCCGGGAATGTCAGCCACGTACTCCAGCAGGGTGGCAAAGTCGGCCATCTCGGGGGTGAGTGATTGCGCATCACCGATCATGCGGGCCCGGTAGGCGTTGACGTTTTGCCCCAGCAGCGTGACTTCTTTCACGCCCTGATCAGCCAGACCCGCCACTTCGACCAGCACATCTTCAAACGGCCTTGAAACTTCTTCGCCCCGGGTGTAAGGCACCACGCAATAGCTGCAGTACTTGGAGCAGCCTTCCATGATGCTCACGAAGGCCGTGGCGCCCTCCACCCGCGCCGGTGGCAGGTGGTCAAACTTTTCGATTTCAGGAAAACTGATGTCGACTTGCGAGCGGTTATTCAGCGAACGCTCGGCCAGCATCTGCGGCAGGCGGTGCAGGGTTTGCGGGCCAAACACCACGTCCACATACGGCGCCCGCTCAATGATGGCGGCGCCTTCCTGGCTCGCCACGCAGCCGCCGACGCCAATCAGCACGCCCTTTTTCTTCAGGTGTTTGACGCGGCCCAGGTCAGAAAACACTTTCTCCTGGGCCTTCTCGCGCACCGAGCAGGTGTTGAACAAAATCAGGTCGGCTTCGTTCACGTTGTCGGTGGGTTCGTAGCCCTCGGCGGCTTTCAGGACGTCGGCCATCTTGCCCGAGTCGTACTCGTTCATCTGGCAGCCGAAGGTTTTGATAAAGACTTTTTTGGACATGGGGGAACTCAAATTTAATGCTATTTAAATAATAGCTACTTGCGCAGGTAATACGGGGGCTAGAGCCTATTTTGGTATAAATAACAGGGCAGCAGGTGCTGCGCAAAGAAGGCGCTGAGCCAGGCGGTGTCAGCGCTCGGAATACCTGGGCAGTTGGTTGAACGGGGTTTTCCCGTCATCGGTTTTGCGTTGGCTGGCATCAGACTCAAAAACGATATTGGTGACGGTCTCCATGCCGGCACGTTTTTCCAGCGCTTCTTCGGGGGTCAAAATCCACACTTCATGGACCATTCCTTGTACGTCACGCTTGTAGTTGACCAGCACAGCACTGCCAACCAGCGCCGCCGACATCACCATCATGTTGGTCGGGCCCTTGATGCGCGCGCCGGGCGACAGTCGCTCCGGTTTGCCATTGATCAGCAACTCCGGTGGCGCCGTTACCACCAGCATGCCGCGTTGGGCGGTCGGGGGAAATTGGCGAGGCGCCGTTTGCGCCGCCGCTGGTGCGAAGGATGCGCTGCTGGTCCAGAGAAGGACAACGGCCAGGGTCATCAAAAAACGAAAAAAGGGCAGGGGAATGCAGCGGTTCATGGTATTGGTCCAGAGGCTGTGGGTTAGGCAGGAGGCTTAAAAAAATGATTATAGATCAGTCACTTACGCTCAGTTGAGCAACGATACCTTGCGCCATAAGGGGTGAACAGGGCAGGTTGACGAGTGAGACGGCCCCTTGCCTATTGACTTGCTTGGGATCGTTCTTGTTTAGGCGAACTTTAGTCCGGGAAGGCCTGTTGGTATCAACTTATTAAGGGTCGATATAGCCAAAGATGGCGAGGTTATTGCTGACGTGAATGAATACTATTGCACAGTCGATAAAACAGACTTTCATTCTTGTTACCCTTGGCGCATGAATTCAATTCCCCCAAACTACGCTTCCAGTTCCTCATCAGGTGCTAAACCTCGTATCAACCTGGCACTACAAGGTGGCGGCTCACACGGAGCCTTCACCTGGGGCGTGCTGGATGCCCTGCTTGAAGATGGGCGTATCGATCTCGAAGGCATCAGCGGAACCAGCGCCGGCGGAATGAACGCGGTGGCTCTGGCCCAAGGATTTGCCAAAGCCAGCGACAAAGTGAATGGGGACCCGCGCGAGGAAGCGCGTGAAGCCTTGACCCATTTCTGGAACGGTATTGTTCACATGGGCGCCCTGTCCGAAGTACAGCGGGCACCATTTGACATGTTGTTTGGTCGGGATGCCACCGACACATCCCCCACCGCGGTGTTGGCCAATGCCATGACCAATTTCTGGTCCAGCGCGGTGTCGCCCTACCAAAGCAACCCGTTTGACATCAACCCCTTGCGCCAGTTTCTGGAGCAGCAGATCGATTTCGAGGCGTTGGCCCGACTCAAGACACTCAAGGTGTTTGTGGTGGCCACGCGCGTTTCAACCGGTAAGGCCGAGGTGTTTTCGGGCAAACGCCTGACCGCTGATGCCGTCATGGCCTCGGCTTGTTTGCCTTTGGCGTTTCGTGCCGTCGAGATTGAGGGGGATCACTTTTGGGACGGCGGTTACTCTGGCAACCCGGCCATGCACCCTTTGATTTATGACTGCAAAAGTCGAGATATTTTGCTGGTGCAAATCACGCCTATCAAGCGCGATAAATTGCCAACCAATAGCGCTCAAATCATGGACCGTATCAATGAAGTGACCTTCAACGCAGGCTTGATTGCCGAGATGCGCGCGATTGATTTCGTCAAGAGATTGCTGGCAGAGGGAAAGCTGGATCCTGCGCATTACAAAGACGTTTTAATGCACCGCATCGACGGCGGCGAGGCGCTTGAGGCGTTCTCTGCCTCTACAAAAATTTCTACGAATGCCAGCATGATTTATTCATTGCGCGATTTGGGCCAAGCCAATGCGCGCGTCTGGCTAAGCCAGCATTTCGATAACTTGGGTGTGCGGTGTTCCGTTGATATCAGGCGAGATTACCTGGACGATTTGCGCGTCCCTGTGTGACTTGACTAGACTTGAGTGCAATGAGGCCATGCGTTGGCCTCATTGCATTTTGAAGGTTAACGGTTGCTGATGCGCATGGGCGACATGCGACTACTGCTTGCCACTTGAACCCCTTCGAGTTTGAAGATGCTGACAACCTGCTCCAGGTGGCCCGCTTGATCTTGCAGTGACTGCGCGGCCGCGGCAGCTTCTTCCACCAGGGCAGAATTTTGCTGCGTCACGCTGTTCATTTCGGTGATCGCGTTGTTAACCCGCTCAATTCCTGCGGTCTGTTCGACGCTTGCGGCAGCAATGTCGCCCATGATGTCCGTGACATGGCGAATGCTGTCCACAATTTCAGTCATGGTGCTGCCCGCCTGGTGGACCAGGGTGCTGCCGGCGCTGACTTTGTCGACCGAGTCGCCAATCAGTGTTTTGATCTCTTTGGCAGCAGCAGCTGAACGCCCGGCCAAGCTGCGAACTTCGGCCGCCACAACCGCAAAACCACGCCCTTGCTCGCCAGCGCGAGCTGCTTCAACCGCCGCATTCAAGGCCAGAATGTTGGTCTGGAAGGCGATGCCATCGATCACGCTGATGATGTCAACGATCTTTTTAGAAGAGGCATTGATAGAGTCCATGGTTTCAACCACTTGAGAGACCACGGCACCCCCTTTGATGGCGACCTCAGAGGCCGACATGGCAAGCAGGTTGGCGCGGCGAGCGTTGTCAGTGTTTTGGTTCACCGTGTCTGTGAGTTCCTGCATGGAAGCGGCAGTTTTCTCAAGCGTGCCGGCTTGCAGTTCGGTGCGTTCGGACAGGTCCAGATTGCCGCGAGCAATCTCACTGGAGGCGTTGAAAATAGTCTCTGTGCCTTCCCGTACCTGGCCGACGATTCTCACCAAGCTGTGGTTCATGTCTTTCAGGGCTTGCTGAAGCGAGCCCATTTCGTTGTTGGCGTTCACCGTGATTTGTTGTGTCAGGTCGCCCGCTGCAATGTCACGCGCAACTTCTACGCCACGTTCAAGGGGTAATGTGATTACTTTGCGAATGAATGGATAGATCAGCATCAGCACCGGGATGCAAGTGATGAGGGCCGCTAATATTGATTTCAAGCGCTGATCAGCCAGGTTGGCGTTGACCTGGTCCAGCGATACTTTCATGCTCACGACCCCCAGCACGGTGTTTTCCGCCACCTGATGGCACAAGGTGCAATCTTTGCCAAGAGAGTTCTTCATGGCCAATGCAGGTCGCACTGTTCGCAAGTATTCGCCCTTGCCATCAGACTCCACCTGGATGACTTCCTTGCCACTTGAAAGCACCTGTTTTTCAAGCTCATCCGGGTTGCCGTCGTCTTTGGCAGTGCCAGCGCCAAACGCCTTGATGACACTTTCGCCACGCAGGACGCGGACATCGCGAATTGTGCCAAGCTGCTTGACCTGGTCCAGGAATACATCTCGCTGAGCCACTGTACCTGTCACCATCATGCCGGTGAGCCCTGCCATGGTGGCGTTGTGCATGCTGAGCGAGAAATCACCCGCCTGTTTGAGTGCGGCTTCGCGGTAAACGAACCCCTGCCAGACAATCACGCCGGTCCACACAATAAGTAGCGCCACCCCAATAGTGACCAAGAGTTGGACCCAAATTTTGAATTTAGTGACGCGCAAAATATTTCCTTGCTGAAACGGGTAGAAAAGCCAACCATTCCCGTCAAAGGATAGTAGCCCAAGCGGCAAAAATCAGGGGGTATTTTGTCACCATTATTGACCCAAGTCACGCGATTTGGCGAGCAGATGGCCAAGGCATCAGACCGCTAAAAACAGAACCGGCCGACCCGAATCGGTCAATCCAGAAAACAAAAAACCCGCAAGAGCATGAACTGTTGCGGGTTTTGAAATTTTTTGGGATAGGTGCCATTGATAATCAGGCTGCAATCCTTGTGTAATAAAGGTTCTGAGAATATTTTTTTAAAAAATACCGTTATAAGTACCTTCAATTCTTTTTGTGTCCCCTATCGTTGAATTTTTGACACGGAAACGCTGCGTTGCTTAAAAATTAAGCACATTCAATGTTTTGAAACCGCAAAAACTCTCGAAACACGCGCTCTACGATGCCCGTACGTAGAGGGAAGCTGTGGGAGCCCCCCCGGTGCCTGCTGGCAGGGTGGGTAGGGGTATGTGCCCTGCAACGATTATTTTCCAGTCACGGGCTGGTATTGACTGTGCGGGGGGTACCATAGATTCCAACAGGGAGGATCAATGATCAATAGAGTTGTCATCACAGCTTGTCTGGTGATGTGCATCACACATGCCTTGGCAATAACCAAGTGCATTTCCAAAGACGGGAAAATCAGTTTTCAAGAAACCACGTGTGCGGAAACTGATAAGGCGTTAATTGTTATGCCCTCAATGCAGCCAACGCAACCAAATAGGGCAGATGTTCAAGCGCAACAAAAGCGCAATGCTGATGCCAAGAATCGAATTGCTATTCGTGAAGCTATTAACGAACGACGACCGATTATCGGAATGACATACGCAGAGTTAGAACAATCAATTGGATTACCGCAAAGCATCAATTCAACTACATCCGCGAGTGGCGCAACCCAGCAACGAGTTTATTATTTTGATTCTGTGACTTGGTATGTTTATATGAGCAATGGTGCTGTAACGTCCTTTCAAAACGCGATTGGCGGGTTAGGACGGAAAACAAGTACTGTTCCGTGTCCATCGGCGCACGAAATAAGAAGTGTCGAAACATCCGCAAGCAGCATCACCCTTACCGACGAGCAGCGACGTAAATATGCACAACAGTTGTCTGAAATGCGTTCTTGCGGTAAGTAGATGAATAAGGGGCAGTCGTGTTCGGTCCTAAGAAGTTAGGGTTCGTAGACATGAAACGCTGTTCAAGAGAAAGCAAAGGAAGATTTACGAATCTTCACTACAGGGGGAAATATGAAAAAGAAACAACGCGGTATTACCGTATTCCACATACTGGCCGTGCTTTTGATTTTAAGCATTAGTGCTTATTACTATTCTGCGAACAAGCGACAACGAAGTAAAGAACACGCACTGACAGTTATTGAGGAAAATAAAAAATCTGAAGCACTAGTAAAAATAGAAACTGAAAACGCAGCTTTAAAGGTGCGTCAAGAGGATGGAAAAAAAATTGACCAATATGCAAAATCGCTTAAAGCGACAGACGATCTTTATCAGAGGTGGCACGATGGGGTAAAGCTTGCCTTATCTGTAAGTCGAATTGCATTAGCACAACCCGTTGCTGCGCTTCAATCAATCAAAACTGATGCAGCCAACCTAGAAGCTCCACCATGTCTCGATATCGCTAAAAAAGCGCTTATCAGCGGTATGGATTTAAGCATTGAAGGTTTTTTAGGATTTATGAAAAATGAAGCCGGGATTGGTGACAGAACTGCACAAATCTTCTTTGCTCCAGCCCGTGTGGAATTTGATCGATTTGAAGATTTGAGAAAGGCGTGCCCTCAACAATAACAAGCATATGGTGGGGCTTCATGCAGGTGGTCTTAATCACAGTTAAGCCTGCATCAAGGTTTGTTGACTCTGGGTTTGTACTTTTGCGATATTTCGGGCAGGGGTATAGGTTATGGCGATACCTCTGCCCGATACCGGACAGGACAGACACACCCTAAAGGGTTGTGTCCTGTCTGTCTGGGTGTATCCCGGACATTTGTATCGATTTGTCCGGATTGTCCAGATCACTTCACCCAAGCAAAACCGTCTGATAATCCGACTAAATTTCGCTCTAACAGCACGTCCACTGCCCGATTGAACGCTTTCAACTTGCCCGTTTGTGATGTTTCCTTTTTTGTAATTCCGGCTTGGTAACAAGCGGTTCGTAAGTCACCGTGAGGCACTACGTTCGAACCGTCAGTAAGTGAACCATTAGCATTCTTGACCTTCTCTGGTGGCGGCTTACCTTGCGTTTCTATTAGCTTTTTGAGCGTTTCCAACACCACGGTTACAGGGTATTTGAGGTCTCCCAATGTCCGTGTTACCGGCGAGTTATCAGACACCACGACACAGGACGTAATCACATCATTGTTATCGTCAAGACCAACAGTTACGACTTCTAATTTGAATGGCGTTGACTCGCCATCTAAACCTTCTTTCACTTTGTCTGACGCCCATGACCGTTTGTCGCCGTTACGTACTACTGACAGTGATGCGTCAAGCGCACCGAGCAAGCTACTGTGACCGCGCATCCCTTGTGCCTCATTCTTTCCTGTGTGATGCACCACAATTACTAGGCCATTTATTGCGACCATTAATTGTTTGGCACCCTCAAGAATTTCACCCATGTCCTTACTAGCGTTTTCGTCAGATGTTGGGGCCGCACGTCTTAGAGTGTCCAGGAATACAACAGCACCGTGAGGCACCACATGTGCGAGATCGGCAATGTCCTGTGCGGTGGTCAGGTTGAAAGGCTGCATGACCATGTTGAACCCGGCAGGCAGGTCGCGCCCATTCTTTGTCTCCCATGCCCCGGCCCGTTGCTTGAAACCCGCTTCGCCCTCAAGTGCCACGTAAACCACTTGCGCGGCCTCTACACGGTGCCCAAACCATTCCATGCCCTCCACAATGGCACAGGCAAGATCAATGCATAGAAACGACTTTCCAGCCTTGCTGGGGCCGTAGATAGACGCCAGCCCCACGGCAGGCAGTACGTCACGCACGCGCCACACCATAGGCGGCAGGTTGCGTAGGTCAGTGCCCGTCAGCAGTTTGTACCGGTTGTTGTTCGTTACTACACGACCTTTCGCAGGATTGAGCCATCCAAGTTCTGTCGCTTTACTGAATATTGCACCCCTGCCTGTTTTTGTACCTTTCAATTGCCCCCACTTTTTCAGTACATCAGCTTCGTTTACGAAACCGCCACAGGCATGGGAATAAGCAAGAAACAGTGCTCGTAATTCAGGTTCACGGCCATTGCGTGATTCAGCTTTAAGTGCCTGTCCTACATTTGTCCAATCATGATAGCTAACGCCGTGCCCTGTTCCTGCCAAGTACATTGTTGCGCTGCTCAAAACAGCCATTTCAACGTCATCCATTACCGGCAGGGGCATATCAATGCCATCACTATTACTGACTAACGCTGATTTTCCTCGAATTTTTTCAGCCAATTCCGCGAACTCTCGCAACTGTGCAAGTGGCTCATTTTTTAGCGTGCGACCTGTCAGTGTCAGATACCGCCCTGACGAATAGAGTTCTGTATTGACGCCATTCTCTACCCCAGCAGTGCCAATGATCTGTGGGCCATAACCCAAGGCCCGTAACCCCGTACCTGAGGGTGATATTTCAATGTAGGTTGAGCCCGATTTCTCTAGAATTTCCATTGCGTCAGGTGTTGGCTGTCCATCAATTACGCAGTGGTCCAAGTCGATGCCAACAATGCCGTTTCCATTAAGAACGAAACCAATTCCCGAATAGTTGCCATACAGATATTCAATTTCAATCTGTTCATACGTCCCCCACGTGCTGGCATTGGTCACATTTGCCCTGCACCCATTTGGGCTGTATGGAACCTTTCCGGGCTTCTTTCCGGGGCTAGGTTCATATTTCCACGCTACCCATTGATTTAATTCCTTCAGTTCGTTTGGCATTTCATCAAAATTAGGCGATACGTTAGGCACCGTAGTAAAATTATGGTTGATGGACTTAGGTAAGCCTTCTAGTGTGTCGAGCACTTTGGGGCTTTTTTCATGGGCTGTCATTTTGTTGCCCCCGATTCCACGTTAAAGCAAGTTCCATGCGGTAGCTGAAACAGCATGTCTAAGAACGCGCACATATCAGGCTCGATTGCTCTAGCTTTACAGTTTTCGACGCACCGTTGTTGCAGCCTTTCTATTGGTTCTCCTAACAAAGAAACAAGGTCTGGCAGGTAGTCACGAATTGCATATTTCATTGCTCTTGATTCAACAGCTTTGCGAAACCCTACAGAATTGCCCATTCGGTGCGTACACGGTTTGCATAACTTAGCAGTCAGCACAATTGGTCGTGGTGGTGGTGTGGTTGGGGCCAACCGGCTATATATGGTTTCAATTTCCTGTTCACAGCCAACGCATTTATAGCCACTCATGATTGCACCCCGCTCATCCACTCACGAACGTCACCGACCCGCCACGCTGTAACGCGCTCAGATAATTTAACGGGTTTGGGAAAGCTACCGTCTTTGACCTTGCGCCAAAGCGTTGCGGCAGAGAAAGGCAATGGGGCCGCTGGTGTTGCGGGTGATTGAACTAGCTGCGACTGACGTGCGAATGCACTTTTTGGCAGGGTATCGAAATTAAATCTGGGCATGATAACTCCTTGTGTTGGAGCCTCGCCGCAGTCCTATGCCAGAACTGCCAGTCCTTGCGGACTGTCACCCCATCTGCGGGGCTATCACTTCACGTTTTTCCCCCAACGAATTGGGCTGTTGTCACCTGTTATGGATAACATTACAGTTTTCCATCCAATACCTTACCGGAGTGCATGATTGCACATAGAGGCCGCAAGGAGCATTGAATCGTGGGATGGAGGGCCAAGCCCCACATCACGTTATGAACGCAGAGCATGCTCTGCATCATGGTGATAGTGTACGGCACGAAGTGGTCATTTGTGAGATGAAATGTCTCACTATGTCTTTCATTGTGAGTAGGGGCTTTGCGCCTTCCTCCAAGGTGCCTATGGCTTGGGCTAAATTTTGTGTCACATTTGCCATTGAGGTGCTTCCCGGCGTTTAAGCTGTTTTGAACTGAATCACGTCCGCACCTATGCGCAGCTTGTCGAGATAGTCGGCCCATGCTTGCATCATCTTTGCCCGTTCTGCCAGAAACTGCGTTCTGTCATAAGCACCTCCTAGGGCTTCGTCACTGCCATGAGCTAACTGCCGTTCTATCACTTCTTTGTCATAGTGCAGAGACTCTCTGATTAGTGTTCGTGCTGACGCCCTAAATCCGTGGGGCACATGATCGGTATAGCCCATGCTGCGCAGTGCCTGTCGTGCGGTGTTCTCGCTGATTGAACGGCCTTCACCTCGTTCTCCGGGAAACACCTTAACACCATGCCCGGTCAGTGGGTGAAGGTCGCGCAGTACAGCAACGGCTTGTTTGGATAGTGGGATTGTGTGGGCGTCGCCGTGGGCTTTGCGTTCAAGCACGCCCTTCATTCGGGATGGCGGGACGACCCATACACCAGCGTCTAGGTCAATCTCTGCCCACTCCATGCCCTGAATCTCGTTTGGGCGTTGAAAGGTGAGGGCGTGAATAAGGACTGCCGCACGCGTGATGTTGCTGCCGGAATAGGCGTAAATGTCGCGCAGCATTTGAGCAAATCGTTTTGGCTCAGTGATTGCTGGGTGGTGCCCCTTGACAGTCGTTTTGAGTGCCACGCCCACGTCAGCCGCTGGGTTGCGGATTGCCCTGCCGGTTGCAATGGCGTATCTGAAAACGGTACTCATGATGGATTTAACCCTGTGGGTGGTATCAATCGCACCACGGCTTTCAATCCTTTTCAGCGTGGTCAGTACCTCGGGAGCTTCAATGTCGGTCAAGGGTCGCGCACCTAGCCACGGAAATATATTTTTTTCCATGCGTTCCATGGTCGTATCGGCGTGGACAGTTGACCAGCCGCTAACCTTGGTTTCATGCCACTCAAGGGCGATTGCCTTGAACGTGTTCCCGTTCGTTGCAAGCTTCGCCGTCTTTTCGGACTTCTTTGCAGCGTTGGGGTCAATGCCGTCTGCTAGCAACTCATGGGCTTTGTCACGCCGTTGCCTTGCCTTTGCTAGTGATACAGCAGGGTACACACCCATCGCAAACGTATTGCGACCCTCTCCAAATGTGTAATCCATACGCCAGTATTTGCCAGCGGCTTTTATCAGCAGGTACATTCCACCAGCATCGGTGTGCTTGTCGCCAGCGGGTTTTCCAGTGTGTTTTGTGTTTTTGACGAATGTATCGGTCAGTGCCATCGCTCACCCTTGATAACGGTACTTTTCCCCTTGAATCTGGAAATTTTTATAAGTACCGTTGTAGATACCGTTGAATTAACGGTATGTCATGCTACCCCGTGAAATTACTTGAGGCAACAAAAAACCCGCTCTCCAGTGAA